>Ga0099824_1000672_pt1 | contig 43046 bp, 30 predicted proteins | sample SiratrowhiteBW_FD_76837 | JGI IMG/M metagenome (GOLD analysis project Ga0099824, IMG submission 76837) | Root nodule microbial communities of legume samples collected from California, USA - Siratro white BW | ecosystem: Host-associated > Plants > Roots > Nodule | place: USA: California... | reverse complement strand
TTTATTATAAATATATATATATATATATATATATATATATATATATATATATATATATATATATTTTATTATTATTTTTTTTTTAATAAAACAGATACAGGGAAAAAAGTGCATTGCATGAATATTGTGATGAGAAGAAGATAAGGTATGAAAGCTGAAATTTATGATAAAAACAGACCAAGATCACCTCTTCCATTTGATCTGCGAGAAGACATTGTGGAACAGCTACTATGACCTGAAAATTTTGAAGAAATGAAAGTGTATATGGTGGCAAAATGAACGAAGCAAAAGCGAAGATTGTTGGGTAAAAGCTACCGGACTCTTGAACCAGTTGAAGCCTCTGCTTGAAGTGACGTGAGAAACTTCTGCTTACAGTGAGGTAATATGTTTTAGAAATTTTTCTTATATATATACCTTTTTTATGAATTTTTTAAGAAGTATATTTTTTTCTAAAAAAATTACAAAAAATATATGTATGTCAACTTTATTTATTTACATACATAGATCGGTTTTCTCTTCGTGTTCACAATTTTATTTTTGGAACCGCATTTTGACCTCTATTTATCCAGGTCAGTTTTGGAAAAGTAAGTCAAATTGGAGTAATTAAAATTTATTTTTCAGAAGTGGGAAAATAGAAAAGTAGGGAAAATAAATGAAACTAAATAACAAAATATAGTTAAAATGAAAAAGATACACAATAAAAGAAAATTGAAAATGTGAATGAGATTATTGTTGCCTTTAATCAAATTTGGTTTTTTTTATACTATGTTTGTGGGTTTATATCTCTCTCTTAAGCCATAAATTATTTTATAAGTTTTGTTCTTTACAAATATCTTGTTTAAATAAAGAATTCAATATTGTTTCATAATTCATGATGTTTAGTAGAAATTTTAACTTTTTTTTTACAACTCTTGATTATATAGGATACATCAGTGTTAATATTTATTTTTATTAAGTGATGAATAATCTTTTGATCTATAATTCAAATCAAACATTAATAATTGATTTTTATTATTTGTTTATGATATCTGTAGTCTAACACTTTTGTGATCCTTTCAAATAGTTAAAGTAATTTTTATTACTTTATATATAATTTTTAAAATTATATAAAATTTATCTAATTATTTTAAAAAAATTAAAGTTAACAACCAATATAACTTAAATAAAAAATGAAAGAAAATGAAGATTTAATTATAATCTTTCAATTTGATCTTATTTTTTATATGACTAATTGTCATTAAACACAATGTAATTATTGGAATTTAATGAGATTAAAAAGAAATAACATTTTACCCATTTATTTATTTATTGGAATGGGAAATTGGTTAGTTACCCAACACGAAAGGGATCATAGAACCAAAGATGTGTATCTCAGTGTTCATGTGGCAAGCTCATCCCAAGTACCCCTTCATCATCTTATGCAATAGGGACCAGATTTATTCTCGGTGAGTACTTAGTCTACTTTTGGGAATTGATTCTTGAGTTGAGACAAATGGAATGTTTATTTATTGGTGCGAGTGGTGAAACCTTATAGCCCTACATACCCTTTGGCATGGTGGTGGGGAGGGGAAACAATTTTGGGTGGTAAGGACGGACTGGGCGGCGGAACGTGGCTGGGCTCCACCAGAAATGGCAGGATCGCGTTCCTCACTAATTTTAGGGAAGTTCAGACCCTTCCACACCTCAGAAGTAGAGGGGATTTGCCCCTTCGTTTTCTTCAGGTAAACCCTCGCATTGCACTCCATCTGTTTGTCCTTTCACTCAACAAAGCCTGCTCTGCTTCAAATACTGACTTTAAGAAGTTCAAAGTATCCTCTGCCATGTGGGACATCTCCTATTTATAAGGATTTCTTGCCCTTTATTAGCATTTGAAGGATCAGTTCGCAAGATTGTTTTCAACTTTTGCTGGGTTTTATTGAGTTTCTGGGTTTAGGGTTCTGTTCTGCATAAATGGCTACTTACGATTCGTCTTAACCCTGGGCTAAGATAGAACTTCTCATAAAAGTTCAGAACTCCATCACTGATTTGTTCTTAAATGACATTTCAAAGGGTTAAAATGATGATGGAAGCTTTGACTTTAGGTGATGTGAAACTATTGGACATATCAGAATTCAGAACAAAGACAAATGGTGAAAAAAAACAATTATTTATTGAACCCGCATAGAGATGCACTGTTACTGAGTGAACAAAAAATTAAACTAGCTTATCAACTATTGTTATTTGTCATGCTTCTTTTTCGTTTCTCTTTTGTTAGTAGGCAGGGTGATGTTACAGTGGTTTAATCATAACGTGTGAATAAAATGCAACAGAGCAATGAGAGTCCCCAGGAGTTTGCAGAGCAAGTTGTGAGAGAGGGACATCTGTACAATGGGTTTAACCTTGTGGTGGCTGATATATGCACCTCCACCATGGTTTATGTGTTCAATAGACCAGACCGAGATAACCCTTCTTATGCTCTAGTGACCCCCGGAATTCACGTGTTGGCTAATGCATCCCTGGACGCTCCTTGGGCAAAGGTAACAAAACAATCCTGTTGTTATTTCCAGATTCTTTTTAGTTTGTACTTGGGTTGGTTCATTTGTTATGTGTTTAGAAATTACACCTGGTTTTTTATTGCCCTTGTAACTATTGCTATCTATGATTTATTTCATATCCAGAATGATATAATGATGATTATATATGTAGCAAATTGTAGCAACCAATTTTGATCAACTTAACCCTGATAAGTAAACTAAAAGAAAAAGGCTCTTACTTATAAATTACAATAATTCATCAAGTATCTCTATATCAAAATGGTTTTTAAAGGTTATTTTAGTCCTTTTTGGCAAAATAAAGATGATTTTTTTTATATAGTTTGTATTAATCGCACACAATTATTCTTTTAATGTGAAAAGGAGAAAAAAGTACTAATTTGACAAAATTAAAAAGGAATTGTTGTAGTTTGATTCTTCTGAAAGAGACAGCATGTATGCAAACAATAACACCAACCGAAAATTTTCACACCCTTTTCAGGCTGAACGGATGCGCCAAAGTTTCGAAGAATTTATTAGGGAATATGGTGAAAGTGATTTTCCCATTAAAGAAATGGTTGAGAAACTAATGACAAGCAGAGTGAAAGATGAAGAGTGGATGCTACCTGGGGTTCAGCCTCGTGAACGAGAACATCCTCTGAGTGCTATATTTGTTGAAGTAGAATTTTCATCGGTAACCAACACCTTCATTCCACCTGTTTATTTGTCTGTTTAACCGTGCTTTTACATGCTTAAACTAAAAATCCGTTTTATGTTTAGGGGTATTATGGAACTAGGAGCTCTTCTGCCTTGTTTGTCAAATCAAACAAAGAAGTAACCTTCTATGAAAAATATCTGGACCTGAACCAGGACCAGAAGCAATGGAAAGATAAAATGGTGACCTACAAGATCAGCGAGAGATGATAAAAGGCAGGGATATTATTCATTTATTTCTGCTGTTCTGCTTCAAACATGTTAAAATAGATGTAGCACAAGCATAACCTGCAATAGGGGAATAAATACTTGATTACTTTCGGTACTGTGGTTTAGCCACCACTAGCATCGTTCTCCGTCTGCATATTTACTTTTCCCAAACTAATCTTTAACCTCAGTTGCATATTTCTTTTCTCGCTTTGAATAGTTTACTTGGACATTTATATTTTGTTATTTTTTTATAGGTACATAAAAATATCTATTCACAGAACAGGAATAGTATAAGACCTTTAAGTTTTAGCATATCCTAGTAATGACATGGTTTCAGGAAAATTAGAACTGGAAATGGAAAATAAATTGCTAAACTTTTAACTTAAAACAGGCCTAAATTACTCTAATTTTTAGACCAAAAATAATTCTGTATCTGACGTGATTTTTATCCATTTAATTTTGAATTGTAATATATTAGATAAAACTGGATAATCATGCGAATATAATTCTTACATGTAAAATGAGAAAAATTTAAATTAAAGGCTTAGTTAAATTTTAAATATCTCATAAATTTGAGAATTTTTAATAGTATTTATTATAATAATGTGTTCTATTAAGTATTTAATGTATTTTTATTTTGAGTATTCTTATTGAGATAAATGTTATTTCTGTGTCGTTGTGTCTTCGACTACAACTTCTGATAACGGCACCGTATTCGAAGAAATGATTCTTCTCTGTTTCCATGAACCCAAAGGCCGGGTTGCTTCTAACATAGTATTTTCTAAAAAATTCTAATTTACAATTTTAAAAATAATGAGATGAAATTTAACTCAATAATAATCAAACGAAGTAGAATATTACGATAAAAATTAATAATAGAAATAATATGAATAGTGACAAAGTTTTATAATTTATGGATAAATAATTATATAAATTTTTAATCTAAGGTACAAATGCTTTTCAAGAATTGCTGTTGTTTTAGTAAAATATTTATGCTACACAAAAGTTAACTTTATTTGTAAAGGTTTATTTTATTAAGTATCAAAATTTTATATTTTTTTATTAAATCTTTTTGGTTTGAGTTTGTCATTAAACGAAGTGATACAACTCTTTTATTTTGAAGTTTCAAATATAATAACATAAACTTGTACAACAATAAAAATAAGTTTAACAATCTTAATTATTTTTATAAAAATCTGACGTTGTTTTATTCTTTCTAATTAAATACTGAAATAAAAACTCAATCAACCATACAGAGACATAAAATAATGTCATGTTTCATAAATATAATTAAATTTTTTAAATATTATTTTAAAAAATTTTAAATATTATTTTTACTGTCGTCGAAGTTTATAGTACTGTGGTTGAGACTTTTAACTTGATGACAAAATGTAACGAAGAATATTCAATAGAAAAAATATAAATATTTTGTATACTCAATCAAAATTAAAACTTAAGCAATTGTGATGTAAATTAACGTCATACCACTTTAATTGACGATGAAATCAAAATATAAAAAATTAATCAAAAATATAAAAAATTACAATTTTTTTAATATGAACTTAATGAAATATATCTAAAAACCTTAAAACTTAATTAAATATTATAAAATATTATAATATAATAAAATATCTAAGAGACCTGGTACATAGTTTTGCCGCACTGGAATGATAAAGTGAGTAATATGTGTGTTTTGGTGAGCAATTGAGTGGTATTTGCCTAATTGCATTGGATCGGATGGAGTTTGAGGTGAAGGTGGTGGGAGGCATAGACTCCTGTTTCGTCTCCCTTCCCCTCTCACTCATCCAAACTCTTCAGTCTACGCGCTCAACTCCGCTTCCTCAAATCCTCGCTCTCGAGCTTCGCTCTCCTCCTCACACCTGGTTCGTCGCTTGGTCCGGCGCCACTTCTGCTTCTTCCGCCATAGAGGTGCTGAACTTCTCCCCTTCCACCTTCTCACTCACTCACTCACTCACTCGCTTTCATTTTCAATTCTACATAAACCTTCCAAAATAACTTGTGCAGCTTTCTCCTCTTTTTGCGGAGTGCATTTCCTTGCCAAATCACGCTACTGTTCAAGTCAAAGCTGCTCCCAATGTGCCGCACGCTTCTCTCATCACCATCGAGCCGAACACGGAGGATGACTGGGAAATCTTGGAGCTCAACGCCGACCTAGCTGAGGCTATAATTCTCAACCAGGTACGCATTGGAATTGAACATTCACTTAACCTCAGCATACTACAATTCGATCCAAAGTAACTTAAATTAGACATTGAAATTCAGTTGTGTGTACTTGTTAGAAGACTAAAAGGTCTCTTTGAATGAACTTATCTAGAAAAAGAAGAAACTAAGAGTATGTTTGGATAAATGTATCCTTAAATTCAAATAGGAGAAGGAAAAATGAAATGAGTTTCTCTTAAAACTAAAACTATATTATGCAGTGGTTAATTTATAGAATCTCCCGAATTTAAGCTTCTCCAAAAGCTTGCTTTTAACTTATGATTAAAACTAAATTTAACTTTTGGTAGAGTTTATTTTATTTTCTTATTTTTTCGGTCACAGTTGTTTAAGGAGGAGTTTATCCAAATGGATTTTTTGAAGCAAAAAAAGAACTCACAAGTTAAAATTATTTTATGCATAACTTAAATAAAACTTCTGGAGAAGCTAATAGGAGAGACTTTTACGTATTAACTTATGAATAGATTAATTTTATCTTATGGAAAAACTTTTTCATTTGTCCTTATTTTCTTGTGAGTTTTTATGAATAAATTTATTCTATCAGACCCTAATTATGGATTGGAATGTATCTATTGAGAATTTTGTCAGGCTTGTCTTCATCTTCCTGTGTATGTTTTCTCTTTGTGAGTGTTTGTTGCTGTTCTAATGTGTCCATTGTGTGAATTGTCTTAGGCATTAGTTTGATTAATAAAGAAGAAAAAGGATCTTTTGCATAAAAATAAGATAAATGGGAGTGACAGTACAGACATGGGAGTGGAAATAGACACTCCCTTTCTTCTTTGAAAGATTAGTGGACACAAAATGCTACTTTAACATCTAGAAAGAGAGAGAAAGTAGGCATGATAGGTGATATCATGTGATAGAATGAGAGATAGAGAGAAGTAATAGGTGTTGAAGGCGTGTATGATACATAGAGGTCTTTGTGTACCACCACCTTTCTTTATCCTCTTTCAGAGAACGTTTGTTTTTGGGATCTAAGTACTATATTTTCTATTATTTAAACTGCTTTATTCTTTTGCCTTCACTTCTCTACTGGCTATATGGAAAGGAAATCAGTCACTTCGAGAAGAAATGAATCTTTTGATCTCTGTATGTTACATTCATATAATGATGTGGGTAACTTGATGCAGCTCAGGATTGTCTATGAAGGGATGAAATTTCCTTTGTGGTTGCATGGTCATACTGTCATCACATTCCAAGTGGCTTCTGTTCATCCGAAGAATGTGGTGGGTAAGATGATACCTATTTCTGTCTCTATAGTTCTTTGGTATCATCACATGCTTGGTCTAAGCTGCAAATGTCATTAATTACACTGTAGTTTTTGCTTTCTTTTCATGTGTATATAATTTAATCCCCTTTTGAACTATTGTGACAAACATGATAAAGATGTAGTTATCATATAGATGCCAAAATAAAATTGCAAACTATGTTCTTCATAATCAGGGTTCTCTCTTTCATCTGAAATCAAGGATATTTATTTGAGTTTAAACATGTGTTAGACACTATTTGGTTTGCTTCTCGTGCTGCTTGGAGAGAACTACTATCCCAAATATGTATAGGAATTGGACAGCATTATTGCTTTAGTGTGTGGTGCTGGTCATATAATTTATATTTTTTATATTAAAGTAGTCCGCTTAGGAACTTATAGATTGAGTGATTTTACAGCATCTATCAAACATTTGGATAATTTATTATCAATGTATCATTTCGTGTGTGTTGGTGGATGAGTTGCCTTGCTATGAAACATTCATAACTGGTTTTTAAACCGTACATTTGATGATTTAATCTTATTAGTTGCATTTGCTCTTAATATTAAATCTTAGGGAAATATATACTTAACTTGGGACTTATATTTTATCCCAGACATTTCTTTTTAGTATTACTGTACAATATGATTGCTAGCATTTAAAATATTAAGTAGGAGAATATCTCATATCGGGGGTAGGTGAGAAGGGTGGTATTATACATAATTATTTATTATTTCTTATTCAGTGGATTCTTACTGTTCTAGTGTAAACAAGTTTCTTTTGATTGTCGTCTAACACATGAGACTTTGTCAGTACAACTAATGCAAGAAACTGAAGTTGCTGTTGCTCCAAAAAGGCGCAAAAAAAGTTTGGATTCGGCAGGAGATTCACATCTAGACAATAAAGAGCACACTCCTAAGATGCTGCTGCGTTTACAAGATCCAGAAGGATTATGTAGTACCAGTACTCATGTCAAAGGAGTTGACCTTAATCTAGAGCTTACTACTGTTGCTTTTGTTCACCCAGAAACAGCCAAAAAATACTCATTCAACATGCTTCAGTTGGTTTTGATAGTACCCAGAGTATCCAAGGAGAATGCTAATATTTCAAGAACCAATATTATGAAAAGCAGAAGTGGTTCAACTAGTAATGAAGTTGAAAATGTATATACTGACAAGACAGAATATCGACAAGCAATTGTTCATTTGATGATTTCAGAATCTGTGGCTGAAGGACATGTGATGGTAGCTAAGTCTCTTCGCCTTTATTTGAGAGCTAGCCTACGTTCATGTATGTGAAGTTGTCCTTTACCCATCTTACCTGATGCATTCTATTTAAAAATCAATTGTAGGTTATTTTCTCATAAATTTAATTTTGTGGAATATTGTGCCCAGCAAATTATTATTAAATGTATTTTATGTTTGGTGTTTATGTTATCTGTTTCTATAGTTAAGAGACAAGCAGTCTCTAATTGCATTTTGACAGTGCATCAAACTGTCATGCATCAATTAGGGAATAAGCTGTTTGTTATTTTTAAAAACAATAGGTTTGCCCAGGTCCATAAACATAAAATACAGCATTTGAAGAAAATTATAGTGGAAGGGTTTGCTCCTTTTTTTTGTGGATTTGTTGGTTTTAGCAGGAGTATAATTATTGATTTTCCAATTTACTATCTCTGTAAGAATTTTTTACTCTCTTTTAGTGTTCAATGTATATTTTCAGTTGAAAATTTATCTTCAATTTTGATATCTGATTCTAACAAGAATATTGCTTTTGTGATTGAATAGGGGTTTATTTGAAGGCATGCAATATTATTTTGGAAAAAAATATTCCTTCAACCTCTCTTTTTCCGTGCCAATTCAAACTACTAAGACAGGAGAATTCTGTTGAGAAAGATGGTCTAGAAGTTTCTCATGGCCACAATAATCACATTGATAAATCAGTCCAGGGAAAAGCTACATCAGGTGTCTTTGTGAATTCTATAGATTGGTCAATCCAAAATAAAGTTCTAGAAGCTATCTCTGATGAATCCAATTACAAAGCAGAGGAAGAGTCTACAAATCAATCTCACAATCAAAGGGGATTACAGAGTCTTGTACGACTATGGTATATCACACAACTTAAGGCAATTACTTCCATTTCAGGTGTGGAGGTTAGTTCATTGATTATGGGTTATAAAACCTTGCTTCATTTTGAAGTAAGCTGTTACAAGCTTGGGAGTAATGGGAAGGCTCAGTTCGCCGATAGTCCTTCAGAGAACAGTGGCAAGGCAGCTGAAATGTTGTTTTTATTGACATTTGCTGAAGAATATCTGCATAATGGGAAACTTAGTGCATATGAAGTTGCTCTTGGTGGAGAACTCGATAACATTAGTATTGTGGACGTGAAGTGTATTGAAAGGATGAAATTATGTGATCCTGTGTCTATTCTTTCTATAGAAGAGAGAACCTCTGAAGACCGCATTAGTTCAAAGCTATCTTCCCTTGGCTGGATGGAGAAAACTGCGAATGATGTTATAAACAGTAGGTCTATTTCGGGGGGGAAGGGGGAGGGGATGAAGTGTCTGTTACTTTTTCAATTGATTGTTGTCGTGGTCATTTTTTTTTCCCAATAAAATCTTAAATGATCCTTCATTACCATTATTGTTAATAGATGTACCTAGCCGAGTAGGAAAATGCCCAAATGATATGTACAAAGATATAACCCTTGGCAATAAAGGATAAGAAAAATGTTTGTACTTAAAAATTAAACATAACCATAACCTTTGCATGTGTTGTTATGATTAGGAAGGATACTGGAGGAAATTGTTTGGGAGATATCATGTGAATAATATCCCTGCTAATTTGGTTTTTAATCCTGTTCTACCTGTTTTATCTGTTGAACTTATTTGTAGGGTAAGATTCCCTATTTTTGTCCTAGTTATTTTGGACTGTTAATATGGATGGCCCATTCAAAGGTTTGTTAGAATTTAGTTTGATGTATGCTGGATTCATTTCTTTTCCTCCTTGATGCTGCTGCTCACTAATCTGAATTTTATTCACCTAAATATCAATTGCATTCTTTCGCACTTGGTTGTCCTTTAGTGATACTTAACTTATTGCTTTTGCTGACTGCAGGAATGTTGATATTATTATGTTCTGCATCTGGTTTGTGGTTTGGCTCACACAACTTACCACTCCCTGGACATGTTCTGATATATGGACCTCCTGTGAGTACAACATAAACTTTCGTAAGTTCAATATAAAACATATATGGCTTTTAGAAACTGGACTTTTAGTCGAACTTATTAGTGTTGTACACATTTAGTTTTTCAACTGAGTGTTGGGAGTTAGTGTTTATGTTTTCTGTTATGGCTGTGTAACTACTTTTGAGTCTATGTATTGACTTTGCTTATGTACTCTTTACACAAGTGAAATAATATTCTGTTCAGCTTCTGTTAAAGATTTTTCTCTGTTTCCTTCATATCAAAATCTGATACGGTATCATGAGCCATATTTAGTCCGCAATGGTCAATTCAAGCTCCCTCCCTTCTGCTTCTCAGTTTTTTTCCAAATTCGATAGCTGAAATTATCTCCTTTGGAAACAACAAGTTGAACCTATGATAAAGTCACATAGACTTCATAAATTTGTTGTAAATACTGTGATACCTCCACGTTTCCTTTCTAATGATGATTGTGCCTTTGGAACAATCAATCCAACATATGAAGAATGGGAGGCTCAAGATCAAATATTGCTTTCTTGGCTTCAATGGGCTCTATCAAAGACTATTGTGTCTAGCATTCTTGGAGCTGTTCATTCTTATCAAGTGTGCGAATAGATTCATGATCACTTTCTTACTCAAAGCAAGGCTGTTTCTGCTTGCTGGTGTTAATGTTTCTGCTTTGGTTGTGTAACCATTTTTGAATTCAACCTTATAAAACAAACTTGTAAAATGAAATTTGTACCTGCTTATATACTATAATTTTACCATATCTCTAATGGATGTGGAATTCTCAACAATGAATGACTATTAGTAAACTATAGATTAACATTGCTGGATGGTTCAGTGGAGAAAGGTTTTCTAGGTAATTAACTATATTAGTACTTTTTGTTGTCCAACCATACCTTGTACTTTTCTGTTGACCTATGCATAATACTTCATTGTATAAACCCGAGTTCTATTCTCCTGAGACTCCATTTTTCACTTTCATTGCTCACTCTCAATTTTGGCTAAAGTATATTTTCAATTTAGGATATATTGATAACTTGATTGATTAAAGATGCCATAGCCTTTAAAAGTGCCTAAGATGTAATTACTTGATAACAATAAAAACTAAATTGGAAAACATACCAAGAAATCTTTTTTCTTCAGTATTTGTCTATGATAAATTTAAAGGAAAGTGATAGTGTATAGAATAGTTTAAAGTTGTAACCACTTTAGTATCTGTTAGTAGGAACTAGCTAACTAATTGCAGTTAGTTATGCTGACTGTTAGTTAGGTAGATGAGCTGTAGTCTAGACAGCATAGCTTGCTATGCAAGCTACTGAGTTTGTATAAACACCTGTACTTGTACTTAAATTCAGTTTGGATAAACCTTTCTCTTTTATCTTGGTTTTAGTTTGTTCTGAAAGTGAGGCCTACCTAACTCCCTCAAATTGGTTAAATTTTCACATCACATCACATCACAAAAATACGGCTTGCTGTGCTTGTCTTTGAGTTGAGAATCTAGCTCTTCATATTTAGATTTCACATTACGCTTAGTGATTCTTTCATATCTGCCTTCATATTGTTGATCTGGCCACAAAAAGAAGGTTACCAATCTGACGAGTGAATTATCAATGCATTTGACATTTAAATATTTTCCCCAGGGCTCTGGTAAAACTATATTAGCAAGAACTGTGGCAAGATCCCTTGAGAACCGTGAGGACATCTTTGCACACATGTATTAATATTAATTCTAATATAGTTGTTCCTTTATGATTTTCCCAATTGTAATTTTCAATGGCTACTGTTGTGATTTAATAATTTCAGCTTTCAATGTTATGCAGAATTTTTATTTCCTGCTCAAAACTTTCCCTTGAGAAGGTCCCGGTTATTCGCCAAGAGCTTGCAAACCATGTAACTGAAGCTTTAAACCATGCTCCTTCTGTGGTCATCTTTGATGATCTTGATAGCATAATTTCTTCCCCTGACTCTGAAGGATCTCAGCCATCAATATCTGTTGCTGGACTCACAGATTTTCTGGTTGACCTCATGGATGAATATGGGGTAAGAAATATGCCTTAATTGTTACTTAATACAGTTTCTCTGAAATGTTATGTATATTGTTGTTCCTTGTCTCAACTGCATGTCAAAATACTGATGAGGATTACAGCTTTTTGAAGTGTGGGTCCTGTAGATGATACCCATTATCCCTCTTTTTAAGTCATCACTTGAGAAAAATACAAAAGAGGAGACCGAATTTGAGAGAGTGAATTTCCCTTTCTTAGGATCTCATATTTATAATAACTTCGTATATTTATAATAACTTTGGATGCATCAGATAGAGTGTATGAGAGGGAAAAGAAGAGAATATGAAAAGATGTATCTAGGAACTAAGTACATTACAAAGCACACAACAACTTTATAATAAATTCTATTTAAGACTATTTATTCTAACACTCCCCCTTATGTTGGAGCATACAAATTGTATGTGCCAAGCTTGGAACAAATAAATTCTATCCGGGGTCCTTTCAAGGATTTTCTTAATACATTTGCAAGTTGATAATTTGATTTGACAAATTCAGCGTAGATTTCCTTGGACAACAACTTTTCTCGAATAAAATGACAATTAATTTCTGTGTTTAGTCCTCTCATGGGAATACTAGATTGGAAGCAATGTGGGGAGCAACTTGTTTATCACAAAGTATTGTCATTGGCTGAATCTAATAAAAGTCTAATTCTTGGAGGAATTGTTTTTCCCATGTAAGCTCACAAGTGAAGGATGTCATTGCCCTACACTCAACTTCAGTAGATGATTGGGCAACAACATTTTGTTCCTTGCTTTTCCAAGAGATAATATTTCCTCCAAAGAAAACACAATATCTTGTAGTAGAGCATTTGTCCATAGGAGAACCAGCCCAATCAACATCACAATATCCAAATATTTGGGTATTCCCTTTATCTTCATAAAGTAGTCCTTGTCCTAAAGCCTTTTTGTGATATCTTAGAATACGGATGGCAACATTCCAATGATCAATACAAGGATTTTGCTTGAATTGATTCACAACACCAAATGCAAAAGTTCAAAACGGATGATAGAAAAAAACATAGTTACATCTAGACTCAGAATATTTAGGAAAAGAAGACTTGACGTGTTTTCCTAATTGACATGATTCACGTTCTAAAGTTTGGAGACAATTAAGTTTAGGAACCATCTTTAGTTTTGACAAATGAGGATGATCTAAGCGTTAATGTAGCAGTTTAGGAGATGAGGATGTAGCACAATATACAAATGAGCTAGTACCAAGGTAGTATAGGCGCCTAGATTCATGTCTTTTGTCAATCATCCGACCTGTACCATGTGTTTGTATAACGAACGAGTTGCCATCAAAGGTTACCGAACAATTCAATGATTTAGTTAATTGAATTAATGAAACAAGACTAAAGGGATAGGCAGGAACAAAAGAACAAATTTTAAGTTTAAAAAAAGAAAAAGGGAAACTTGACTAATTCCTTGGGAAGCTACTTTAGATCCATTGGCTAGGATTATGAAATGAGGTGTTTTAGGAACAGAGAGAGAAGGGAACAAAGGGATATTACCAAAAATATGATCAGATGCACTTGAGTCAATTATCTATGGTTGACTCTCCACAGATTGTGAAATGCAAGTTGATAAACTAGGAGTTGTAGAGGATTGCACTAGGCTGTTGGATTTCAACCTCAAATATTTATGATATTCTTCATTAGAGAGCTTTTGCTCAGAAACTTTAGATTTGGAAATATTGGCTGTCTTGTCAGGAAAGCCATGTAAATTGTAACAATTCTCTTGGGTGTGGTCCATTCTTTTATGCTGTGTGCATTGAGGACGCCCTACCACCGTGCCCTCCTCTAGTGCCATGACCTCCTTTTCCACGAGTAGAAATCATGGCAAAAGGCTCAATAGATTATTGAATATTTCTACTATTAGGTGTTGGAACACGAAGGAGTCATGTTGTCAAGCTTTTCATAGAAGGAACTTCCTAACCAGTTAGAATTTGATCTCTAATAGAATCAATATCTGGATTCATTGCATAGAGGATCGTAACTGATTAAAACTTATCCAATTTATTTTTTTTATCTCATCTAATTAGTCAACTTCCAAGAACATCTTCAATTCCTTAATTGCAGATTAAGTTTCAGCAATAAAGACATCATGTCATTATTAGATTGCTTGATAGAGAAGCCAATCGATTAGCAGAATCAGAAAGGAGTTGGTATCGTTTGCAAAAATAATTTTTTCCTTTTTCCAAGAGGAGTTACAGGTTTTGAATAACTTGAAAGTGCTCAAAATATTGGGATCTACTGGTTGCCAAATTAGAGCACAAAGCTGAATATCAGTCCTTTTTTCTGTGATTGAACTTGATCTGGTGGTACTCTATTCCCATCTTCTAAATGATCGTGAAAACCTTGGCTGAGAAACCAAAGTTCAACTGAGGTAGACCAAAATAGGGTTTTCCTATTTAATTTCTCAAATGTTATAGGAGGCGTCCCAAAAAAGAGGAGATATTCCTTGAAGACATGTTGAAACGGGATAGATGTTGAGATATAGTCCCGTAATGTAACAGAGAAAGAACATAGGATAACCCTAGGGTTTCAAGAGAGAGAAATAGTGCACAATTCTAGGCGACCCCCCACCAAATAGTACTGAAATGAAGAACATAGGATTGAAATTAGCTTAAAAGACTCTGACGAGTTGAACCGTGGTAGTTCCGAAGGATTTCAAGAACTGGAATGCAGCAAGTGAGACACACGCACCTTGGGTAGTCGGGACGGGCGATGGTGGTGGATGACGGTAGATGATAGTGGAAGGTTGTGGACAATGAGTGGATGGCAGATAGAGATAGGCAGAGTGGGATCGACCCGCTCTTATACCAACTTGAGAAAAATACGAAAGAGTAGTGAGTGAATTTGAGAGTGAATTTCCCTCTCATAGAATCTCATATGTATAATAACTTTGGATACATCAAATACGATGTACGAGAAGGAAGAGAAGAGAATATGAAAAGATATATCTAGGAACTAGGTACAACATAAAGCACACAGGAGCTTTACAGCAAATTCTATTTGAGAATATTTATTCTAACATCATCAAGAGGTTTTTTTATGTTCACAAAAGTTATCAATAGGTTAGTCGAATTAGCTTTCAGTTTTTAGTTGAATAACTCATTAATGGGGAGACGAAGACTATTTTTACTTTCTTGGTGTCCACAATATTCTAGTAAGATAATGGATATAAAATTGGGATACAGACAGAAAAGGAAGGTAGGAAGACCATATATAAGTAGATATCTTAATATGAAAGAATTGGTAGTACATGAAAGAAAAAACAATAAATCATGACATCAGACTCAGATTCACCAGCAGAGGTAGAGCAGCAACATGGGCAAAATAGATGACATCCATGGACAGATAAGGAGTTATTACTGAGAAAAGAATTAGAAACTCAGTAGAAAGGGAAGGAAAACATTTCTGGTGTTGAAGTATTCTGCTACAGTACAAATAAGAAGAAAAGGTAGAAACTCATTTTAGAGTTTGCTGAACCATGCAATAACAAAATGAATGGGGAATAAGAAGGCCGTTCAGCTTGCCAGAGGCTTGACATGTTGTGTCACCTCCAGCTTCTGGTACTAACCACTCCAAAATGTGGTTCTTCTTGGTGCAACCTTCAAGAAGGCTGAACACAACTTCAAAAACAGAGTGCAAAAGCAAATTGTGTGTTTGAAAAAGAGAGCGCTTCTACTGCTACCACCATCCACCACAAGATATTTACGAAGATATTTATTATTTACAACTGTATGCCTTGCCATTTCTTTTTGTACTGCCCTCTTATTTTCTCAGAATACTTCGTACAAAATTGTTTCTAAAAGTGTATGTATATACTTTTCTAAATACACATATTTTCCTCATCAAGACACTCTAGATAAAAGTTCGAGTTATTCTACACCTGGTAGAAATAAACAGTCTTTCTGAAGAACACACACTAATCGCAAAAGATTAAGATATTCTCTTTTTTGCTCAATCAATTTAGCATGCAATTTTCTTCTTACCGTTTTGAATCTATTGCCTGTTGCACACTGAACAGGAGAAGAGGCAAAAATCATGTGGATTCGGACCAATAGCCTTCATAGCTTCCATACAATCCCTAGAGAAGATACCACAATCTTTAAGCTCTTCAGGTTTGATATTTTTGTATGTAATATATTTATCACATTATAGTAAAATCTTAAAAAAATATTGACCATTATCTTTCATTTTTTATATCCAGTTTATTTCTCATCTTCGGGCAGCTGATTTCTTGATTCACTTTTTATTAGGACGATTTGACTTTCACATAAAGCTGCCTGCTCCTGCAGCCTCTGAGCGCAGGGCTATGTTGAAGCATGAAATACAGAGGCGTAACTTGGTTTGTGATGATGACATTCTGCTTGACGTGGCTGTAAAATGTGATGGTTATGATGGTTATGATCTGGTATTTCACTTCTTTTAGATTTATCATGTAGAAAATTGTTATTTATTTGGCTTCACTGGTGTAAAAATTACTAAATGTCAGTTTTGTGAATGTGTTAGCATGTGGTTCTGTTTGTTATGTGCTCCATGAGTAGAGAAATTTAGAGAGAAGAAAAACTGGAAGTTTATGCATTTATGGTATAGACATTCGGCTGCAGATTTTTTGCTTTATATCATTACCGAGTTAGTTTTTTTTAAGACAAACAAGAATAGAAAAACAGCAGTTTGTGGGATTAACGGAAGCCCATTTATGAGGTAGGGTTGTTCTATTTTCTTCATGGTTTACGCCCTTTTTTCAGTGGTAGAGGAAGAAAGGGGGTGTTTGTGCATTTGTTCATGAAACATTCATTGAAATATTCCTGAACAAATTTCATTAGTAAATGATCCAGATTAGAGATAAGGAAATTTATAATTACTTTATCATAGCTTGAAAAACATAAAAGGATGTTTCTGTTCCTACCAAACTTAATTATTGTCTCAGTGGCATCATTTACATTTAATGAGCAACACTTATGTACAAGTTTGGTTGTCATTTTGAATATTATTAATGCTGAACTGTTGATTACTATGTCTGAGCTGCAAGTGCGTAAATATTTAATATTTTCATTCCTTCCAGGAAATATTAGTTGACAGAACTGTTCATTCTGCTGTTCACCGTTTTCTGCAATCTAGTGCTTCCGTCGATGTGCATGAGAGTCCAGCTATACTAAGGGAGGATTTCTCTCAGGCAATGCTTGATTTTCTTCCAGTTGCAGTGCGTGATATCACAAAATCAGGTTCTGATGATGGCCGTTCTGGATGGGATGATGTGGGTGGTCTTGTTGACATTCGAAATGCTATTAAGGAGGTCTGACTTAGTGAAATATTAGAATCTTGTTCTCTCACTAGATTTTGTGTATCATGTTGTATTTTTCACTTTTTAAGTAATACTCCCTTCTTCGAATAGAAACTAAATTGTGGTCATGTTTATTGGACTTAGATATAAGAAAATTCCAACGAACTCAACCTCATTTAATGTTATTATCTAAAAAATACCCTTATGTTTAAATCAGGGCATCATCTCAATAAATATGACTAAGGATAACGTAGAAATTAAGAACATTAAATGAACGTAGCTAACATTCTTCATCAGTGTAAAATTAGCTAATTTTTTTTATATTTGAGTTCAGAGGTAGTATTATTATATTTGTAATAACCAACACGTATACTTGCTTAAGCCAAGTGGACGACAAATTTAATCCCACAAAACTAGTTATTAAGGTGACTTCCTTCCTAAACTTATAACATTAATGTAACTTGTAAGTCATATCTCTAGTTGATACAGGACTAACAATTAAGGCAGCTTAGTTACAATTATTTTTTCCTTTTGTTGTATGTTTACTTTATACTAAGACATTTGAATGGTTTTACTTTGTTGGTTAAATTATTTCAGATGATAGAGCTGCCATCAAAGTTTCCAAAAGTTTTTGCACAAGCACCTTTGAGATTGCGGTCAAATGTCCTTTTATACGGTCCTCCTGGTTGTGGCAAAACTCACATAGTTGGTGCTGCCGCTGCTGCTTCTTCACTTCGATTCATATCAGTAAAAGGGCCAGAACTCTTAAACAAGTACATTGGTGCTTCTGAACAAGCTGTAAGAGATCAATAAGAACTTCTCTAGGCTATTATCGGTGTATACTATTTTTGGGTTTATTTATATGCTTTTTAAGCCTTATATTTTCTCAATTTCTCGGCATAAAATAAAAGGTTTTTCTGAAAATTATTACATCTCAATTGACTAACTAGCTTTTTATACTGTCACTATGGCCATTTGATCATAAATGTCTTTTATTAGGTGATGTAGGATGTTTATTTGGTTTGGTCTATAATATATTTTAATCTTTCAAATTAAAATTATTGATTTTGCATTCAAGGTCTGGGTGTTGAATGCTGGTTTCAGGTTAGGGATATTTTCTCTAAAGCAGCTGCTGCAGCACCATGTCTACTTTTTTTTGATGAATTTGATTCTATTGCCCCCAAGAGAGGGCATGACAATACTGGAGTAACTGATCGAGTTGTTAATCAAGTCAGTATATATTTGTCAATGTTTGAACTTTTACTTTGCTGAATAAAATCTGACTTCACATGTTTCAATTTTCAGTTTTTGACTGAGTTAGATGGTGTTGAGATTTTAACTGGTGTATTTGTGTTTGCTGCAACAAGGTTAGTTTCTCAAACATATTTTCATTTGTCAAAAATAGAACTATTTTGATAGTGTCCACAGATGAAAGACTAGCTGAAGCGATATAAAGTTTAAAAAAGACTTCAACCTTTGAATTGCTTTTGGCTTATACTTAATTTAGATAGTTACAGTTGGCAATTTCTGGTACAGGCTTTAGGATTAGTTTGGAGAAACTTTTCAGCCAGCATTTATAGCATAAAATAGGAGGCTAAATGAATCAAACTTTGTAGTCCTGCAACTGCAATTTGTTATGAACCAAATAAAGATTTTGTTGATAGAAAAGAGAAACGGAGAAAGAATACTTCTCCAAGGGTCTCCCTTTCACATAGGATTTTTCCTTTTACAAAGAGGAAACCTTAGTTATCAAATATTATTCCCCTTACATTTATTTAGCTCACTAATTTTGACAACTGTTGCATCTTATTCTAACTCCTAATAAATTTTGATATATGAGATATTTTTCATGTATCGAACATCTGTTCTAAGCTGGAATAATGATTTGGATATGATTAGTTTACAATTGATCCTTGTTTGTTCTGACTATTTCTTGTGATAGTAAGAACAAATGGGAAATGGATATTAATCATTATTATAACGTCTGTTTTTCATGTCAAGCAGTAGACCAGATTTACTTGATGCTGCATTGTTGAGACCTGGTAGGTTAGATCGTCTTCTATTTTGTGACTTTCCATCTTGGCATGAGAGATTGGAAATTCTTGCCGTGCTTTCTAGAAAGGTATGTGTTAGCATGACTCATGAGTATTGTCCATGTTTTGTTTCTTGTTTGCAAATTGCTCATGATGTCTATCGTATTGGGATTCTTACATACAATGTAAATAAGTGTGTTGGATTGAATGTTTTGCTTGTTCATATGTCGTGCAATGGAATCAGGGTTATAAAGCAAAAGCAAGAGAAAATATCATATGTATCTCATGCCTACCAGTCTGCTACATCCTCCTAGTGTCAGTAGTAGTAATTTTTGGTCAGTTAAAGAGGTAAAGGGACGTGAACTATGTAAGGAAATAAAGAATTATTTCATTTAAGAAAGTCAATTTAAGTCTAATTCAATCTTAGAAGATCGGATCCACTTATATATTATAATTTGATCATATTTGACAACCCTGGTCAAGAACTAAACACATATAGAATCAGTGGTGGATTTTGACTGTAATTTTGGAGGAACCAAAATAATATACTCAATATATATATATATATATATATATATTATCATTGTCACTAATATAACAAAAATGAATACATTATTTAATATAACTATAAATATAAAAAATATCACACATTTAAAGGATTATCTTCAATCCTTCAAATTCTTGAACTTATCAATAATTGAATCAGAACTTAGATTACCAAAAGGTAGGATAAATAAGTCACAGTTAATAACTGGTTATAAGAAAAACATAATATATATAAGATTGTATTTTATGTTTCTAAAAAATATAAAAATATTTTTAAAAAATAAGAACACTTAAATTAGTTAGAGTGTAAGAACTTGAAAAGAAGACAAGATATACGTGTTCAAATTCTTATATTCCAAAAAATCTCTGCAGATGGAAAAAAAAATCTTTTTGAATGTGAAACAGTCAAAGCTCATATATTAGAAATACTATACTATGAAACTAAATTTCATTGAACAAGTGGGTCAAGAGAGAGAACTATTTTTTTCTTTAGGAATGAATCAGATACGTTTGTGTTTTAATGTTAAAAAGAGAATGAATAGAACATGTGAAAAGAGAATATATAAAAAAAATCTTAATTTTCTTCCTATACATTTCATCATCACTCTTTTTATTCTTTATTACATTTAATTTTATGTTTCAATAGTTGTCAAACTAATGACATGTGCGTTATAAAATAAATTGGAAATCTTCATAATTTAATTTCCACTATTATATGCATCTAAAAAATTTAGGTGGCCCACGGCATCCCCCACCCCTATAATCCTCCGCCACTGTATAGGATTACAAAGTTAAGCAACAAGATCATTTGAACAAATTTCAAATGATGATCTTCTGAATGATCTTGATGAAATTGAATCCGTACATAAAGCTCTAAGAATTGTTTTTCAACGACCAAGACTATCTTTAGAAAGGTTTTTGAACTTTCTTAATTTGATTGCATGAAGATAGCTTGAAATTACTTGCTTACATAGCTAATAATTTAAATGGGTTAAAAACTGTTTTAATCCTTTAAAACAGGATCTTGAGCCTTGTTTGTTTGCACATTTTAGTTCACTAGAATGTGTTTTTAATCCATTAAAATCACTTAAATACTTTAGTGAGTTTAATCAAATAAAAAGTCGATTTAATTGGTTAAAATAGATTCACCCCTGTAAATGTTGAAATGAAATTATTAGATTAAAACAAATTTTTAAGGAGCCGAATGTCTTCCTTACAAAGCCAGCAAACTTAAAAACCATTTTAACATATTACAAAGAACTATAATCCATTAAAGCAAATCTAGACATTCCAACCAATGTTGAAACACTTCCAAACTAAATATCCACTTAGTCAAATCAAGATCAATGATAAAGTAATTACTTAGAACACATCTAAACCATATATTACAACCCAAACCCAACATCAAAGAATCAACATCTCCAACACTTGCATCATCATCAATGTTGTGGTTGGTAGCATCAAATCCTCGATCTCCATGCGTGTTTCAAGCTTCTGTATCAACAAAAAGTAAATATAGAATCTCGAAAACTCTAAGGTTTTTTTGTCTAGTTCTCTGAGGTCTCTGTGGTCAAATCTTAACTTTTTGCACAATTCATCATATGTTACTGAATCCAAACTGTATATTCCTCGTATCAAATTTTCTCTATTCCCTCTTGTTTTGATCACTTCACATGCAAAATATTTTGTGACCTCCATTCTTCCTGTGGTTGTCACCATCAACTTTGTTCTTCTTATGGTTGTCACCACCAACTTTGTTAGCTCCAATGACCGACTGACTGATTTCTCTACTAAATTTCTCAAGGGGTGTCGTGTAGATTGTATGGGTAGGCTCCAGTTCGAGGATGAGTGTCAAAGATATGAATATGTAAATATGGAAATAGTGTATAACTGTAATTTAGGGATTATGTTATATGTTTTTTTCTTCCCTAATTGTATCGTTACGGATAATTATAAGTAATCATGTGTGGTCCAATACACAATTCCTTTAATCACTTCTATAGTCGCCATGGAGAGTCAAGCCCTATCGAGGTTCTAGTGAAGAAATTTCATTGGCTTTCACTTCTACAGATGAGATTGAATTCCACGCAAGATATGTGCAGACCGCTAAATGTCAAGTTGGTCATTAACCTACGCTAATTTTTAATTTTAATATTTACGTGTTTGACAAGGGAGGATTACTGTTAGTCTTACGCCTTGTATTAGTAGTGTGATGTTACACTTTTACCTCATAATTAACATCAATAATTTATCAAACAAAATCCTTTTTCAATTTAATTAAACTGAGTCTTTCTAATTTATTGCAGTTAGCAATGGACAAGGATATTGATTTGGCTACAATAGCTAATATGACTGAGGGATTCAGTGGAGCTGATCTCCAAGCTCTCCTCTCAGATGCGCAGCTTGCAGCAGTTCATGATGTTCTGGACAACGTGGATGCCTTAAGGCCAGAAAAAACACCCGTTATTACTGATGCTCTTCTAAAGTTGACAGCATCCAAGGCTAGACCATCTGTTTCAGAAGAAGAGAAGAGAAGACTCTATAATATATATCACCAGTTCCTGGATTCAAAGAGATCTGTTGCTGCCCAGGTTTCTCCCTCTCTCTCAAACTCTGTTTCATTTAGCCTTTATGTCAGGGTCAAATAGATTTCGAATTATATAATCTATAAATATATTCTGGACTGTATAATCTGAAATTAATTATTTTGCTTTCGGATTATACAATCTGGAATAGATTTTTTCACTTTTGGGTTATATAATTCGGAATAGATTTTTTTCACTTTTGGATTGTGCAATTGGAAAATATATTTTAGATTAACACAATCCAACTAAAATGTTCATTCATAAGGTTTTATTAGGAATACTTCGGATTGAATGACCAGAAAAACTTCTGGATTCTAGCACAATCCAGAAGTGAAAAAATGTATAATTCAAAATAGATTTTCCAATTGTGCAATTTATGAATGTATTCCAGATTGTACATTCTGGAATTAGATTTTTCACTTTCAGATTATACAATATAGAATCTTTTTTTTTTTTTAACTTATGGATTGTACAATCCTAAAATATATATTAGGTTAACACAATCGAATTAATTGTTTTCACTTTGGAATTGTGTAATCTAGAATAACACAATTTGGATTAATTTAGATTAACGCATTCTGGATTACACAATTTGGATTAATTTTTATAATTTAGATTATATAATCTAGAATAAATTTTGGATTGCATAATCCAGAATTAATTTTCTTCGGTTTCAATCTTTGATTAATCCGGATTAAGGCCCAAATGGTTTGGATCGAAATGTTTGTTTGATCTTTGAATCTTTGATGAATTTGGAAGCTTGAAATCATTTGCTGCATCGACCATAACTACATCTACTAGCACTTCAGAAGATTACCCGTTAAAAATTCACAAAAATGGCAAGAGATATAAATTACAAAGAAGAAAATGGGTATTTCAAAAAAATTAAGATCTAGGAGGAAAATATGGAGATGTAGAATGTAGTTGCCCATTTTCAGTTATAATTTCGAAGGGCCTGCATGGCAATTGTAGCTTTTTCATTAGTCAAGAAAAAGGAAAAAGAGCTTCATGAAACTTAAAAGAAAGTTACATGGTTAAATATGTATTTGGTCTCTGTAATATTAGCGTTTTTTTTTTATTTAGTCCCTAATTTCTTTTAAGTTTGCCTTTGAAATTTTAGAATATTAGTTTTTTAGTCTTTCGTGTCAAGCTCTGCCACAAAAATGCTAACGATGATTATGTCTTGTTGATGTCATGATGTGGTCATCAGAGGCTAAAAGCAAAAGTGACATGTTTGCGTGGACTAAAATCAAACAAAAAATTACAAGGACTAAGAGTGATAATTTAAATATTTGGCAAGGACAAAATAAAAATAAAAATAAAATTACAAGGACTAATGAGAGAGATGTTGTGCCATGAACAAACTACTATTGCAATTATAAAAACAAAAATAAAAATACAGGGACTGAAAACCATAGAGTTTGTGCAAGGACAAAACTTCCATTCTAAACTTCTTTAGCGACAGTGGAGTATCAACATTTTTCTTTGTTAATACGATAGATAAAACTTAGATACAATACCATAAATATTGCTGTGTTGTTCTCCAATCATATCGGAGTTGCATTTGCATAATAATTAATTTCATTGAATGTCTTATGTATTTTCTGTGTGAACCCCAATCCTGATTGGAGAAGAGTACAACTAGTATCTATGATACTGCATCTAAGTTTTGTCCTAAAAGCTAATGTTGGAGTACCATGTGATAATTTTAATCCGGGGTGTCTATATTCATAATCTACATCTTAAATAGGTGGACCTCAAACTCATGTTAGACGTATTCAAACACTTTCCTTTTCAATTAGTTTGTATCTAACTTTACAGTCCAACTACGTGAATCTAGGACATTATTTGGTTCTTTATGCTCTTGATATCCCAAGTGTTAATGACTTGTTATATATGTGACTCAATATTGTCTTTATGGATACCTCAATGTTGGTCAGGAAGTTTAGAGTTATTGTGTTCAGACTGTTAGAATCTGGTTAATTTTCTGCCACAATTAGGACCACATAAGGAGTGAAGTTTATCGAAGGAAAGAAGAGATAGGTGTATAGGTGGAGATGATAAGTATATTAATATTTAAACATTTTGCCTTTAGTCCATGTTTTATTTTATTTTTGTTTAGTCCTTGTAAATTTATTACTTTGTTTTTAATCCATATAAATGTCAGCATGATGTCATCACCGTTAATCACCTCAGTATTTTTGTAATGGAGACGGATCAGAGGAACTAAAACCAAGTTTTTTAAAATGACAAGAACAAAAAACTCATGAAGATTTTTTTAGGGACAAAAACATTTAATCTAATCCTAAATGCTCTAATATTTATACTTTTCTAAACAATTATTAATTTTAAAATCACTAAAAACTGTCACGAATTATCTTTGACTGAAAATGATGATGCAACCTTTAACTGTGAAAGTAGATGACAGGCTGTAGTGTGATATTTACCTTGGATTCTCTTAATGGAGTTATTTTTGTTTGATTTCGCAAATCACATTTCTACTACACATGTAAGCTATGTACCATAAACAAACTCTTAACCACAAGGGATTTAGATGGCTAGGCATAATTCATTTCTTTCTAAATATGTAAGTTTAAATGTTTTATTTCCACGATTTTATTCGGTAAATAATCACATCATGAGTTATGTGTTTTTCTGTCTTTGTCTCCACTGCAAAATAAAAATTTAGCACCATCACTGTTATAGCTATTCCTTGTTTTAACTAGTTAACAAATAATTGCTGCAGTCAAGAGATACAAAAGGAAAGAAGGCAACTTTAGCTTGACAGTCAAAGATTCATGTGGTGGAAGATGTTTTCTGGTATTAATTTCTCCCGAAGATGTCTTATCTTTTCATGTGCACATCTTTAATAGTAAATTTGTATAGTTCAATTCATCATTTGTTGTATTTGATAATGTAAAATGTCCTAGCAATATTACAAATGAAATATGAAAGGAAAATGTTTTAGCTAATTATTTTTTTCTCTATTTTTTTTGGTTTGTGAAATTGCTGGCAGCAGTTGAAGTAAGCCCGTAAATGACCTTCCGTCATTGTATATATCGTTAAAATCATGACAATTTACACCATAGAACTGTATTTTTGTTGTAATCTGAAAAAAATTGTCGATATATGTAACGGAAATAATTTTCTTATCATGTATTTACACTATTTATTGTTATATACAACGATATGGTTATTTTTGTTGGAAAAAAAAAAACGAACTTAGTAAAAACAGGGTGGCAATTGCGTACCCAGGATGTGTAGTAGAATTCTGAGCATGCCAAACACTTATGTGGACCAGCAATTACTCCCTACACCTCTATAGGTTTTCCTCTTGTATCTTCATGAAAGTGTAAAAAAAAAGTTCATATTGTCTTTTAAGGTTGGGATATCTTAGATTGGTTTATCCTAATATTTTCAGATTTGAATTATCAATTCGGTTATTTATTATTATATTGAAAGTTATACTTTAAATCCTAAATCCTAAACAGGTAAGATGTAATTTAATTTTTTTACTTAAAAGTATAGTGATTCAAATGTGATTTGGTTTATTTAATTTTTATCCAGAGATAATTGCTGTTATTTAAAATAATTTTTATCCGAATAATTGCCGTATTAAGAATTTAACTTAAAATCTTGATTTTGATAGAAATTGTTAGACTAAAATTTATTTAGTAAAAATTATAGTTGATAGTTAGGATAATTATTACGTTCTAAAACTTAATGATAATTGAATTCCATAGATAAAGAAATGTTGGAATATATGATTCTTGAAGATCTCAACACACATAGAGCTAAAAGTGATTAGATGGGGAAGGGACTTAAAAGATGTATGCGAGGGAGGGAGGAACGGATCATGGTTTTATAAAAATTGCTAATGAAAGCTAGGCTCAGGATAAAAAAAAAAACTTTTTTAGAACGATAAATGACACGAAAATATAATTCTTATGGAAAAATACCTAGGTTATACATGAATTCAATGTATAAAACGGATGACATAAGGAAAGGTCCAAATTAGAGCATTTTATGCAAGTTTTAGCACAATATCACCCGAAAATGGGTAAATGGGCACTTGGGTTTGGCCACATGAAACATCTTCGTTGTGTTCTGTCAAGCATTAAGGGAGAATTATCAGACTTATTTAGTTCTCTTTGGAGTTTAAAAGCTCCACCATCACCTAAGCACCTAATGTGAAGGGTCATGCTAGATAGGGTGGCAACAAAAATGAACCTAAGGGAAAAAAAAGGTGCTTTGATTGGTAGTGCATATTGTGTATTATGCAGGGAGAGAGATGAGACAACTAACCATCTATTTCTAGGATGTAAGATAGTGTGTCCCGTATAGAGCAAGTGTGATAACTGGATCGGAATCAAAAGAGTGCATTATAATAAGATTTTGGATCACTTCCAACAATTTAGACTATCTGTGAAGAGCGGCCAAAACAATAGAGGTGGTTGGAAGATTGTGTAGATTATTATTATTTGAACTATTTGGTGTCAGAAATAATGTCATCTTTAAAAATTGAAAAGTTGATGCAAATAAAATCTTTTTCCTGACACAAATTAAAGCTTGGTCTTGATTAAAATATAGAATCCCAAATGTAAATTTCACTATCTCCGAGTGATACCAATGTCCAAATATCTGCCTAGGTTATCGGAATTAACTCACCATCTTTTCATCAAGGCTGATTGTTTCTGGGAGGATAAGGTTTCCTCACAGTTGTACTTGACCTCAAGGACAGTCCATCCGTACTGCTGATTTATTATCAGGCACCATAGCCCAGATCTCCGTTGTGTTATTTGCAGGTAAGACATAGTAACAGATGTGCAACACTGCCTATCTAGCAGCTGCAGAGGCCCTTTACAGGGTGGGCTATGGGAATCCTTAGTCACAATACTATGAGGATATGATCTTGTGGTGATATAGGAGTCTTGTTACCCTTCAAAGACCTGGAATTTGGTGTGGTTGTGTAAAGTGGATTGTAGGAAGATTGTGTTTTGTCTTTGATATATGACTGGGCTTTATTTAAGTAGAACATGTGTAGAGTTTGTCATGCTCATAGGGCATATATATATAGCAGAATTTGTTTTTTGTGTTTGTGTTGCAGGTGGTACAGTTTTTTTTTTTTTTTGTAAGACTATCTTTAAGAACAAATATGTGTAGTATTAATCTGAAATATAATAAAGAAGTCTGTGTATATGGATTGAAACATTCTTTGTGTTTTTTTTTTATTTATTTATTTTGCTGAAAAAATAAATTTTTTCATATCTTTTAAGAACACAATTGATTGACTCTATATATATTTTACACAAATTAATTGAACTCTATATATTTTACACCAATGAATTGAACTATTCACTTTCGTAAGATTTTGCAAGTAATTATTTTGTTCTTAACTATTGTTAACGACGCTAGCCATTCAATTAGAGTGCCGAAAACATATTTTTAATTTTCAAGATGCAAGATACAGTAGCATTGATAGCGATATTATTTCTAACACTTCTTTCCTAATGTCTTTTTTATTGAATAATGATTTAAAGTCAACAGTTTTATTGAATCCTATTTTTATTTAAAGACTCTCTAGATTTAAAAGTAGACCTATCAAAATAAGCGTTTCTCAATGAAAATAGTAATTTAAATATACAGTGAAATTTAATTTAATTTATAATGATTTACCTAAAATACATATTGAAAATATAAACCAAGAAATATATATTACACCAATACGCATTTGTATTATTTTCATTTCCAAATATGTTTGGTAACTTTAATTTTTTAGTCTATATACATGCTTGTTCAGTTTGTAATAATTAGTTTTAGTTAATAATATAATTTTAATATAGATAAACTAGTGCAATGTCATATATATCTGCTAAAATATAGAATAATTTAAATTAATTAAATTCAATAAGAGTATTATATTTTGGGATCAGCCGTGAGACACCTGCACTAAAAGCAAATTAAATTAGTCATGCATGTAGAAGAGGGATTTTCTGAGAATCCGAATTCTGGAAATTCTTGTCATGTGTTTATTCATACATGAAAATAATAATTAATATCATTATCTTTTCAATATATTAAAGGGTATATAATTAGGAGACACAAATTATTATTAGTTATGTTAATCAATAGTGGTGGTGGCTGTAACTAACACAACACTATAGTCTAACCCTTTTATATTATTTACAGTGGTTGAATAACTTTTCATCTCAGCCACAACATCTTGTCTTAAAAAGTAAAAGCATGTCCATTTTTTACTTTTTGCTAATCATGTTTAGCCCATTATGTAGTGCTTTCTTTGTTTTTTAATGCTAAAAGTGGTCTTTAACTAAAATTAAAGAAAACTAAGGACAGACCCCAAAAAAAGGAAAAGAAAACAAAAGAAAGAGAAAGAGAAGAAGGGAGAAAAAAAAGTGACTTTAGTACTAAAACATCAAAATGATATTCTGTATAGTAATGCCCCCAACATGGTACAGATGAAAATCAATGTGTCTATAGGACATCACAGAAAAACAACATAAAAGTCCACGAAACCTTTCTCCACCAAAAGTCCACAAACCAACCCTTACCACATAACCATACCCTTCACATAATGTCAAGTGATATAGATATATAATATATACACCACATATTGTCAACAAAGTAAGAAACCTATTTCCAAACCAAACTATAATTAAGCGGGCGAACTGAGTCCGCCACTGCTCTCTTCAATCCCGCTGCCACCGCCGCAATCACCACTATTTCTAGAACCCTACTTCCATTCTACCATGAGAAATGCTAATACCACTTTTTAACATTAATTATCTTCTAAACACATTTCTTATTATTGCTTAAAATCCATTAGAAATCACAAAAACTTGTATGATTTTGTGGTTTCCAACAAACTTCAACGATAATAAAGAAGGCATTGTTTAGCAGTTCCCACCCTAATAGTAAAAATAAAAGTATATAGAATGCATTACTTGGGAAAATAATGCCTCCTTAGTTTGTTTTAGGTTTTGTGTCTAAGTAGATATACTAGTGTAATATTATATCATATATTACTATAAATAAAAAGAAGTGGTAGCATGCATCACCACATTGAATCACTATAGGTGGTCTGGTCCACCACCATGTCCATGTCCATGTCAAAAATAGGCTTGGCTTGTGAGTGAATGATCTTGGAAGATGGAGAGGCACTGTTGGTAGGGCTAGTGGGGCTGTAGAGGGATGCATTCTGGCGCACTCTGAGGTGCACAGCTTCAGCTTGAGCCACTGCCAATTGGGTCTGCAACACATCAATCTGTTGCTGAAGAGATGAAATGGCCCCTACACACCCATACACAGGGTCTCTCACTCTTGCATTTGCCTCATACACCATGCTGCTCACTGCATCTCCTCTCTGATGCTCTGGTAACTCCTGTACCACACACCATCTACTTCATTTCTAATTTTTTTTCCAAAAATTCACTCTATTAATTAGTATAAGTTCTTCTTATTATTATTAGTGTACAAGTTATATACTCACATAACAACTCAGTGACTGATGAAGAAAAAGTTTTCTATTAAACTAAGGTAAAAATATGCTGGTATAACATCAGTGTCTCTTTCACTGATTACTTTTGTAACAGTTTATGTCATATGCTTGAACAGTAGTTTCACTCTTTTTTTATCTCATTTCCTTTTTCTTTTTTTCCCCCATATTACATCCATCTGTCCATTTTTGTAGAAACCTTTTTTTGGAAGTTTGTCCTTTTATTTTTTAAGATCTTCAAATTATCTTGTGTTAACATTTTTAACAAAAGCATCCTTAATTACTTAATAATTTTTTTCCTAGTTAGTAAACAATAAAGTTAAATACAAGAAATAAATCAATTGTTTATTCTTTCACTAAGACAAGGAAATATTACTCTTTCATTTGTTCGTATAAATTATAGAAGTCGTTGTTCAAGCGAAGGGACACGAAAAAGATTAAGAGAAAAAGGTTCTTCAAATTTGAAAAAGTATATTTAAAAAGTTTATATAAATTGTTTCGTTTTTGTCATCTTTTACGAAGTTCTAATAGGATTCTCTCTCTTTCTATAGGACTAGAGAAGAAAGACGGTGTATTATTATTATTATTATTATTATTATTATTATTATTATTATTATTATTATTATTATTATTATTATATAGGGAAAAATATTTTTATTTTTTTAACTAGTTAGTGAAATTGTTTTAGCAATAAAAATATCTTAAGGAATGCGATAAGTTAAAATATTTCATGTTTGACAACGAAATGAGTAATTTTATTCAATGGTTGATTAAAAAATTTGTGTCAAAAACAGGTTCACGTGGTGCAGAAGCAGGATGTTACTTCAATCATTTCTTTTTCTTTTTTTCTTGGTGACAATAGAAGGTGAAGAGGAGTTTGGATTCTTAAACGTGCTTTCACACAATCACGCATGTACGTTGCTTGTTAACCATCACTTGGTGTTTTGCTTGACCCTGACTTTTGGTGACAAAAACCACGTTTGGAAGCTCCCATTGGGTGCCCAAAGATACGATCCATGAAGAAAGAGATACAATTTAGCTTCTCAAAATCTAAATAAATATGATGCTACACATAAACTTTTTCAAATAATATTTTTTTTATTTTCATTTGTCTTATTCTTTTTTATTTTTAACGAACACATGGCAGACCAAAAGATGAGACTGACCTAATATTGAAATATGAGAGAATAGAAAAGCAGACAAAGGGATTAGGACGTAAGATGTGAGGTTTGAAGGCGCCGAATGCCTAATCTTCTCCACCTTTTCTAATTTTTCAAGGGCTACTTAGAAAAAAAATACCAATATATATGGTTTTTCACAATCACTTATCTCAAAGCTTGTTTCACATATACCAATAATTTATATTATATTTTTCACACTAAGGTTCCTGTTCTAATACATACAAATTAGCTTCTATTCTTAAAACTTTTTCACACCAAATCATTTTGGTATATTATATTATGAAATTTGAGTAATTCAATTGAAACATATATTTCTTTTGAATAATAATACATAATGAGAGAGGCATTAAGTGTTTTTATTGCTTGGTTGAAGCTTATAAAGTGTTTTCTACGTACACATAAAGAAACATATCATAAACAAATGTACTATAGCTACCATGTATATATGATTTAAATAGTTTAAAGTAAGAAGAAAAGGCATATAATTTGAAGATGAGGTTTGCAACATTATGAAAGAATGAAGCATGTTAAAGCTTGAGAGAAAATAATGTGAAAGACTCTGCTATATATGGTCAAGGAAAGCGTCGCAAGGTTGTTGATCTTTATACCAAAACAGACACCATAAATTCGTTAAGAAAGTGACTTCTCAATGTGCAGTCATGAACCTAATGGAGTTCATGCTTGAAAGGTGGTTGTAGAGAAAGAGAAAAAAAAAAAAAAACTATCTTTTGAGCTATTGTGTTATTAATATTTCATTTTATTGAATACTAATTTTGTTCAGAAACTTGATTTGTCAATTTCAGTATTTTTTTAATTACATTTTTATTCATTTATAAGATTTAAAAAACAAAAGTAAAAAGCCACCTAGGAATATTTTATAAACTTCTAACTTGTATTATGACATCAATCATACGTGTTAGTTTTCATATGTCTCTAAGGTGTGTAATATATTTCTTCCTATGTATTTAGTTTAACTGTCACAGTAACATACTACCATAAATCTAACATTATAGTCACAGATCCATGCTTTTGTTTAGATACATGTGAACTTAATTAGAAAAAGTGGCAAACACTTATAATATAACCAGCAAAGAGAATCCTGAAGCAATTAGAGTTAATTAATCTACACTAAAATCAACCATTTAATGTGTGGAATAATAAGAGAGGAATGAACCTGAAGCATCTTGTTGACATTGCTGGCACCAAAGACTCTGTGGACATTTGCAAACTTGTGGGGTTCATCAGCAGGAAAATAAGGAGCAAAAACACAATCCTGAGCACACCTTCTCCGAAGGAGCTTGCATGCAGCACAGGGTGAGGGTGCACCCTGCTTCCTACCACCATCTTTCATCTTTCCCTTCTTCTGAACTTCTAATAGGACATGAGAATGGTAGAGCAAGAAGGAGGAGGATTTATAGCAGAAAATAAAGCGAAGAAAAGTGAAAGGAAGAAAAGACAGTGAGGGCGTGTGTTTGTGTGAGAAAGAGGGAGAGAGAGAGAGAGGGTGGTGGGGGGTAGGCCTGCATTATATAATAATTAAGAAAAAAGAGCACCAAAGTTGTACATGACTCTATGTACAATTCATGTGGGTCCAATTAATTAACACATAAATTAAATTAAACACCTTTGGTTGTTCTTCACATTTCCATCGACGTTACATTGGGTCCCCAACATCTTCTTGTCTCGTACTGCTTCATGCGTGCGACTCGCAATTTATATTAACAATGAGTAGGTCTCACTAGGCTACTTAATATACTCTCTTTTCTATCTAGTTTTAAATATTTCTATTTCATTCAAAAATATTTATGGTTATGGTTACTATACTGAAAATTTTTAATATTAGAAGTGATTAAAAAATGAATTGAGAAATCCATAAATGAACCGAGGTCAATTATAAACATTGCTAGCTATATTTGGTAGCTAAATTGAATTTGATTGCTTTTGACATGGCCTGTCTAGTCTGCATTTCAAATGCGCTTATGCTAGGTTAGTCGATAAACTTTTAGATTTATTCACTTTTAACATTAATTATTGTATATTGGTTTAATTAAGTTTCTTTACCTGAATATTATAATTATTTTAGTTTTGTTCTTTAAACTTTTATTGTTATTTTAATCCTTGACAACTTTTTTCAAATTGTCCTTATCATTGTTTTGACTATGAAAGTTATAACTTTAATGGTATCTTCATAATATTGTCTCATGCAATGAAATTTTCAAATGAATGATGCTAACATCATAAAAAATATAATATAATCAACAATTAAAATAAAAATTATATATTTACACTGGTATAAGATTTGATTGCAACGAACCCAATTAAAATGGTTAAGTTGTCACTATATCTAAAGGAACAATTTTCTAATAAAATTTAACTTTTTGATGATGGATAGGCAAGAATCATCACAGAAAATTTTGAGAAATAACAATGGTTGATTTCAAGAATATTGTTAAAAGTGTTAAAAAGATAATATAATTATGATTACCTACAAAATTGTCATCATTTGTACGATTACAACTTAGCATGAGCCATTTTCTTTTCTGTGCTTACTTTTTTTCTGTAGTTTTTCACTACTCCTTGTGCACATTTGTTACTGCGATCGACTAGCTTGTTGTTCATCTTCGTCTGTTCGTCTTTCCCCAACACCCTTAAGTCTTGCAAAGTCATAATCGTGTTTTTGTTGAATCATGTTGTTGTTACGTTGCCACGCCTCATCACCGAGCCTACTACCACATCCCTTCACCTGTCCAACCGCCGCCTCCCACCCCTCACTCGTCCTATCACTGTTTAATCTCTCCATTTCAAGTTAGTTTTTTAATTCTTGTTTATTTATGTAATTATATTTAATTAATATTTATGAATAGCAACTTAGAAAATATTTAAAATTATATTATATTCTAATTATTAATTAAAAAAAAATTATTGAATGTGTTGGTATTGAGTTTGGGAGTGTCCGACCCTTGCCCCCAACAAATATTGTTAGATTTCGGAAAATTTATACTTTAAGCGTTATGCTGCCAGTTTTTTAAGACTTGTTCATTGAAAGATCCTTAATTTTTCATTGAAATTTATGCATTAATTTATTTAGTACTCCTCAAATTTTATAAATGTTTCTAGATCAGAGTTAAACTTTGTATAAAAAATAGTGGATATTGTACCGACAATAATTATATTGAATGTTGAATTGTCTGATTGGGAAGTTTGGGAAGAGTAATCACTTTTTATAAGTTTACTAGTACCACTGATAATATATATTTTATATATTTTACTAATTTTTTTCATTACATTTTGTGTTGATCTTTGGCTGCATATTTGATTATGGAGATTTTGTTTCACCACTATCATATTGTGCCACCTGAAGACCAATGCAAAATGTTGCTGAAATTTTGTAAAATATAAAGGATGGTAATTAAAGTTTATGTACTATTGAACTATAATAAAAATGAATCTTCTCGAATGGGATAAAATCATACCTTTGATAAAAAATTGAGATTTATATGCATTATACAGAACATAATTCTAATGACGTAAGTACAAAACATAGATATGGATTAGAGTTGTTTGACTCACATCTCTTCTGTAATGGATTTCTAAGAAATTGTACAACATGGAAGTGGCATGGTGAACTGTTACACTTGCCAAGTGTTATCCAAACTCAGGAGTTTGTTGATTCGTCAATGGATGACATATTAGAGGACATCATCCGTGATGTTGGAGCAAAATCCTTTGATGAAACGTTATATAAAAATATGTTGTTGGATGATGGACTCCATTATCCTAGTTCAACTAACTTCACATGATTACCAGTAGTGTTAAGGTTAATGAATTTGAAGGCAATGAATGGATGGATTGATAAAGACTTCACATAATTGCTTCAATTTTTGAAGGAAATGTTTCCAAAAGGGAATATAAAATTTTGAAACAAAGAAGATACTTTGTCTTATAGGTATGGAATATAAAAAATACATTCATGTCCGAATGATTGTATTTTATATAGAAAAGAGTTTAAAGAGTAACGAAGATGTCCCAAGTGTGGATTGTCACATTATAAGGTCAAAGATGGTCAACAAGAGAATAATGACGAGGTCACAAAGTAGGTACTCTTACAAAATTGGTTTGGTATCTTACAATAATTCAATTGTTAAGCATATGTTTGTGAATTCAAATGATGTTACAAATTTTAGATGACATGCAGATAATAGAAAATAAGGGATTGCTTTGCCATCTAGTTGATTGTTTGTAATGGAAGAACATTGATAATGAATTTTTTGAATTTGGAAATGAATCAAGGAATTTGAGGTTTGGATTAGCTAATGATAAAATGAATCATTTTGGAGTGATTGATAACTTGCCTCTATGTTTGTGTATGAAGGGTAAATACATGATGTTATTTATGATGATCTTTGGCCCAAGACAACCAGGAAATGACATAAATGTTTATCTTAATCTATTAATTGAAGATTTAAGTTCTTATGGGATGATGAGGTTGAAGTGTTTGAGGGGTTTGCCAATGAATCTTTTCATATGCATGCAATGTTAATTTGTATTGTTAAAGACTTTCTCAAATACGGAAACTTGTTAGGTTATAATGTGAAGGGTTATTGGACATGTCCAATTTATGAAGAAAACACGTCATATGAGTAGTTGAAACATCGAAGAAAGATAGTGTATCCTTGGAATCATAGATTTCTAACATAATCACTTATACTATAAATTGAAAAAAAACCTTTAATGGACACCAAGAACACAACATTTGTCTCATTCCATTAATTGATGTTGAGATTTATGAAAAGGTGAAAAATCTAAATGTATATTTGGAAAAAACAAAGAAGACAAACTACGACTGACATATGGAAGAAAATGTCAATTTTTTTACCCTTCCATATTGGTACAAGTTAGATGTGAGACACTATATAGATATAATGCATGTGGAAAAGAATATTTGTGATAGCTTAATCTTAACATTTCAAAACATTAAAGGCAAGACGAAGGATGAATGCTTGTTTAGACTTGGTTGTGATGAATATACAAGAGGAATTGGCACCATGAGAAGTTAGAAAACTTACATATTTTCTTGTAGCATGTTATACTCTGTCTAAAAAGGAGAGAACAAGTTTTTGTGAATGTCTTAAATGTGTTAAGGTACCACAAAACTACTCTTCAAATATTAGGAGTCTTGTATCTATGCATGATTTGAAACTAATTGACTTAAAGTCTCGTGATTGTCATGTTCTAAGGCAACAATCACTTCTTGTGGAAATTCATGGAATTTTACTAAAAAATGTGAGACATATTATAAATCTATTGTGGTCATTTTTCAATTTGATATGTAGGAAACCTATTGACCTCGAAAAGTTGGATGCACTAGAAGAAAGGATTGGATAGAGATGTTTACTTCCCATCGCTTTTTTGACATCATAATGTATTTGGTTGTTTATCTTGAAAGAGAAACCAATTTGTATAGGTCATTGCAATGAATGTATCTATTTGAACGACACATGAATATTTTGAAGGGATACGTGAAGAATAAATATCATCAGGAAGCTTCTATTGCTGAAAGATACATTTAAGAGGAAGTTATTGAGTTTTTTTTAGATTAGATGTCAAAAGCAAATTATATAGGATTTCTTGACAAATGTTGGCACTCCCATAGAATAATAAGTAAGTACTCAAGAGGTGTACATGTGGTAAGCAAATCTAGAGAAGAGGTTCTATAAGCACATTTGTATATACTAAATAACATAAATGAAGTGTTACTAACTTAGCTGCACACAAAGATATTGTTTAAGATAAGAATCTAAGGCAATCACAGAAATGAGTGTTGATGGAGCATAACAAACATAATTTAAATAACAAATCATGAATGAGTCCATTAATATCTGAAACATTAATATGACTTGCAAATGGCCTAAACTTTGATGTTTTATGTTGTTTTAGAAATGAAGGAAATGGTTGTTTATTTTATACAAATTCTCAAGATGATAAAAGTACGGTGCAAAATAGTGAAGTCACTTTGAAGACAAAGTCCATACAATTCTCTACTTCAAAAGATCAAAATCATGTTGTGAGATTGATGCCTTACTATGGTGATAGAAAAAATTTGGAAGGTTAGTTATGCCACCTTTTTTCGTATCTGTTTTGAAATGGCTTATCAAGCTTCTTATGTTTTCTATGTCAAATGCCCTATGTCAACAAATTGGTATGTTTTGCTACATGAAAAGAAAAACGTGAATGTCATACATGCAACTTGAAATGATCATGATGAATTAATATATATATATATATATATATATATATATATATATATATATATATATAATTGTGCATTTTTTAAAATTTACCTAAATATATATGATTATGTTTAATGTTTTTAATGTTTTTTCATTTGATAACGATGACATAATTGATGATCATGGTCCTTTTCCAAAATCTAGTAAATGAGCTATTAGATTAAGGTCTCCCTCTATGAGGAGAGTTGGTGATGAGAGAACACCATTGACATGATGTCAAACACTGGTGTGGACATTGGGTCAAATTCAAAATCTTTTAATAGTTATCTTGGAGTTCTTGCATGCAAGAGTAAATGTCCAAAGGCACTGTTATAAATTGATAAGTACCAATTTTGAGTATTTTTATCCATGAGACAGCTTAAATACTTGTGGGTTTAAGTGTTTTTTAAGATAGTAATTGATCCAAATTTGAGATTTTTTGGATCTAAATTTAGGTTTTGAGTAATGAGTTAAAGGAAATCATTTGATCTCAATTATTGTGAAATTTCAGGTATAAAAGAATGAAGAAAATAAGAAATTGGAAGATTCATGAAGAAAAGAAATAAAAAGTTTAAAATAAAAAAGCCCAAGCAAAAAGTCACTTAACCTAGGCTCAAAAACAAGTTTAAAAGGGCGAGTTTAAGGTTTCTAAAGGCATCAAGACCTAGAGGACGGAGGCAAACGGCTGGAATCAAGATTCTCTTCTTCTCTTGCAATCTTCCTTTCATTGATTTGTAATGGATACCATGGGTAGCTAAATTCTTTATCTTTGGGGTTGAATGTAATCTTTTGAACTCATTCGTATTTTGGTGATTTTCATATATAAAATTCAGTTTCTACTCAATTAGTATTTCATCTTATGCTTAATGCTAGATTTTATCTAATCAATAGAGTCTTGATTTTGATTCTTAAATTTAACTGGGAAATACTTTTGAATGTCTGACCTAGATGAAAATACTCAATATATTGAAATACTAGGGATATATTTTAGTGTATTGATTGCTTATAACATTTGTTCTTAATGTTGGGTAATTTAATAAATAACTGAGGGATCAATGTTTAGGAAAGTATCTTATGAATTTCATATAAGAGGAATCGGTGTGAACGATTTTTATATGTGCATTAATAGTGAATAGTTACGAATATTGTATGTTTTTATCAAATCCAAAATATAAATGAGGGAGATAGATGAAGTTCAATCCTAGAGTCCTTCTAGATCTTGCAAACTTCTTTTTATAATTGCTATTTATTCTTTAATTATCTTTATTGTGTATTAATTCAAATTATAATCAAACCATCTTGAAACTTTTTATTTGCTTAGTGAGTCGTGAATTTGAGATTTAATAGCAGAACTGTTCTCTGTGAGATCGCATCCTTACCTTACAAATCTATATTACTTTTGACTCGATACACTTGCCAAAAAAGGTCAACATAAATACATAACTTGTTTACAAGCTAAGTAAAAAATAATGCCTCATGGACATCATACTCCTCTCCATTCTATCTTTGTGGTAGTGGGCCGTTTCAACAAGATGACTCATTTTATACCATGCCACAAAATAGATGATGCTCGCTATGTCTTTAGACTATTTTTTAAAGTTGTCAGATTGTATGGTTTATATAAGACTATAGTGTATGATAGGGATGTTAAGTTCCTAAGCCATTTTTGAAAAACTTTTTAGAAAAAAGCTTGGAACTAAACTTCTGTTTTCTAGCACATTCCATTCTCAAACTGATAGGTAGACTGAGGTAGTAAATAGATCTTTATCCAGTTTGTTAAAGGTAGTTATTAAGGGCAACAAGAAGTCTTGGGATGAATATTTTCCTCATGTTCAATTTTCTTATAACAGAGTAGTCCACAAGACTGCTAATCTTTCTCTCCTTGAGGTTGTTTATGTCTTTCATCTTTTCACACTTATTGATTTATTACAACTTCCAGATACAACTACTTCATTTCATAAAGAAGTGTCTAAAGGAAATTTATCAAGAAGTTCCATGAGAATGTTAAAGATCAAATGGAAAACACTAAAAAAATATTGAATACAACAACAAAGGGGAAAAAAATAAATTTTGAGAAAGGGGATTGGGTTTGGTTGTATTTGAGAAAGGGAATATTTTCTTCTCAAAGAAAGTCTAAACTTAGTCCAAGAGGAGATGGTCTATTTCAAATCCTCAAAAAATTAATGATAATGGATATGGATTAGATCTTCCACCTAGATATGGAGTCAACCCCACTTTTAATGTTTGTGATCTTACACCATTTGTAGGAGCTACTAATTATGAGGAAGATTTCGATTTGAGGATAGATCTTCTTCAAGAGTGAGGTTCTGATGGACGACCATCTGAGAGGCTATACATTAGACCACTAACAAGGTTCATGGCTAGGAGGATGAAAAAAGATGGAGTTAAGAAGATTCTCCTCTTTTGGAGAGTAAAATATCAAAGCTTATTTTCTTTCTCTTAAGCCTTGATAAAATGTAGATACATGTATAGTTATATATTTTCTTTTAAAAATAATAGAAGTACAAGTAAGATATAATTGGGCATCAATTAGAGTTTGAATTGGAGGTTAACATTGTAATTTGCAAGTCAACCTTCAATCATTTTTATATGAAAAGTCAAAATCCTAATTGAGGTGTTCAATACATGGCCATCATAAAGCCTCACATGGTCATAGAACAAGTTATCATCTAAAAGTGTACTGAAATTGAGTGTTTCTTCTCTTTTGTAATTAGTTCCACATTCTTTAGTTCGTACTCTGCAAGAGAGTCAAATATCTTCATATAAAAATATCTCTTGTATTGACTTCAGAATTAGAATGCTATAAAAAAAAAAAAAACTTCCTTACTTTTAGTATTAAGTTTCTCATTAGAAAATTTGAGAAAAAAATTTAAAATTTTCTAAGTTTTCTATGTTTGGGAGTGCTTTCTATCATGTTTATGAAAACATGTATCTTTAATTTAATCAAAAGTGCTTAGTATTAATTTAAAATTTAGTCATTTGACTTTATTTATTTCTGTCTCTTAAATTTTATTGAAAATGTTACATTAGTGTTTAATAACTAACGCTTCAAAGAACATAATTTCACCTATGTATTTCATATATTTTCCTGGAAGACTATACTTTAATTACCACTTAACTTTTGTGAAATCAATTGATTATAAAAATGAGTTTGCTTATTTGTGAATGCTAAGATAACCTTTAGCATCCCAATTCAAGAACTCCAGCATGGTTTCAAAAGATTAAACAATATTTTAAAAGTACAAGAAAAGAATTAAAAGGAGAAAAAAAATCAATAATAAACCTTTTTTTGACATATTTTTAATACATTAATATTATTATCATAATTTTTTATTTAACAAGATAAAATAAATGTTTAATAATAAAAATATAAAAAAAATTCCAGTAACTGACATTTAATCAATTGAGTGCCAAATCTATAGCTTATTTTCATAGTGAACCTTAGCATTTTTACACGTGCTACCATAACACTCATCATGTTCCACCATACCCTCACCTACATTTAGATCAACAACCAGTTGGAAAATCATCTGAATTGAGTGTAAGACTATCTTTTTCATAACACATCATATTGAATTTGCTATGAAATTTGGTATAAAAAGTAATTGAACAATATTCAAACCTTAAAAACAAATTGTTTATCAATTTTTTTTATTATGAGTAGCAATTTATGAAATTTTTTCAACATAAATCAAATAAAAAAATCAAATATTTTATGAAATATATTAAAGATTAGAAATATAAATGACACGACTGAATTTTAATAACATTAATTTTTATACATAATATTATGAACGGGAAGGTGTCGTGACCCCCCGTTCCCCGAATATTTCAGAAATCGTGAATTAAATTAGAATGATTTTAAAATTATTTTATAGCATTTATTTAATTTTAATAATTATTAAAACATAAAATTAAATATAATAAAAAATAAACGGAAAGAAATTTATATAAAAACAAAATTAAAATATTGTTTTATATTTTAAGATTTGTTGAGTTGATCCTCTTTAGTAAAACATAATACTCATTGCTTTTATTGTTTTGATCCATTTAAAAAAAGTGAAAAAAGACCTCATTGTGTTTATTTGTGTCTTGATTATTTTGTTTTATATATTTCTCTTGCTGTACTTGATAATAAATATTAGTTTTATAATATATTATATTTGATGCATGGACTTCCTGTTTTTCATACTAAATAATTTTTTATATGTGAATAATGTTTGAAATATAAGAATTTAAATAGTTATATTTTATTTTTTTAAGTTCTTAAATTTTTACTAATTTAAATGTTTTTATAGTTTTGTATGAAGATTCCTTTTAGAAACATAAAAGAAAATTCTAATTATTATATTTTTTATAATCAATTTTTAACTATGATTATCTTTTTAAATCTTAGTTCTAATTTAATTATTGTTAAGTTCAAAATTTTAAAGAAATAAATAGTAAAATCTGTATGATACTTTTTATAGTTATTATTATATTAATTTATGTACTATTTTTGTTGTATTAATTACAATAATAATACATATAAATTTTAATTATATTATTTTAGTTTTAAAATTGTTGGTCAAGAATCCTAATCATTATAAAGATATTTGATTTTTGAAGTAAAGGTGAATGTTAATGTCACAATGATTAATTCTTGACAGACCTAATTGATAAAATGAAATTAGTTTGAAAAACAATCTGAAAAAGGTACTCGAATTAAAAATGAAGAAAAGTTTGAATAAGAGTTACTGAGTTAAACATAAGAATATAAGAAGAGAATTTAATAAAGGAAATGGTATAACTACTTGAAAATTTAAATGAAACATATAATAAGGAAGAATAAAGAAAAAAAAAAAAATACCAAGGAAGAACTAAAAATTTGAACATAAAATTCGAGAAACTGAAGAACAAAGAAGAATAGAATAGAATTATTGCTCTTCATCATTCCCACGTTTGACATTTACAGAGTTTTAATAATAAACAACTTTCGCCTCTTCTAAGTGGTATATTAAATTTATTAAAAATAACTTAATTATTTGTAGAACGGGTACAGCAAATAGTTTTTAACACGTGTTGAATATGTCTTCTTTTATATATATAACTTTAATTTTAAACTATAATCTTTATCTCGAGGCACAATTTCTGTCTCAGTAATCTTTTATTTATTAACACATTTTAGTTTACCTTGTCTCATTCTTTTGGCATTTATATACTTATGAAATAATTGAAATTTCTCAGTGTTTTGACATTTATATGTTTATAAAATAATTCAATCTTGCACTATTACTTTTAGGTTGCATTGATTATATATATATATATATATATATATATATATATATATATATATATATATATATATATATAATTTTTTAATATTTATTTTTTATTTTATAAAAAAAGAAGAATATAATATTTTTTATATTTTATTA
>Ga0099824_1000671_pt1 | contig 43066 bp, 21 predicted proteins | sample SiratrowhiteBW_FD_76837 | JGI IMG/M metagenome (GOLD analysis project Ga0099824, IMG submission 76837) | Root nodule microbial communities of legume samples collected from California, USA - Siratro white BW | ecosystem: Host-associated > Plants > Roots > Nodule | place: USA: California... | reverse complement strand
TCTCGTGATTTACTAACCCTTTTCCGGTGATTTATATGTCTAAATTGCGATTCAGAGTCTCATCTTTCTTCTCGTTTTGGTTTCATTGCAATCGGAGCACTATAGGTTGAGATACGATATCACATTAATTCTTCGTCTTTTTGGCTGAAATTGTGTGTGGATTCACATCAGAAATTGTGCTCTTTGATTGTCGATAGTGGAATTTGTACCAATGTGGCTAGTTGTAGACTGGTGTCTAAATTAAATTTGGAGACTAAGCCACATCCTAGGTGGTACAAACTTCAATGGCTTAGAGTTGATCGTGAATAAGCAAGCGGAGGTGTGCCTTTCCATGGAACAATATACTAACAATTTGTTATATGATGTGGTTCTAATAGAGGCATGTCATATCCTATTAGGGAGATCGTGACAATATGATACAAGGGCAATCCATGATGGGTTCACAAATAAGATTTCTTTCATACATAATGAGAAGAAAATTATTCTCAAACCATTATCTCCTGGAGAGGTTTGTGAGGACCAAATAAAATTGAGAGAAAGAAGAATGCAAGAGAAAGGAAAAAGGAGTGAAACACATAAAAAGAATGGAAAGAAAAAAAGTGAAACACGTCATCAAGGAAGTAAGAGTGAAACGATTGAGAGCAAAACAAGTGTTTGGTGAGAGAGAGCGAGGTGAAGAAGGTGTTGATGGCCAATAAGTCACTTTACTTGTTGTATTACAAAAATAATATTTTGATTGCTAACAATTATAATAAACCTACACTACAAGCTTTACAAAGATCAAGACAATCAATAATAAGTCACTTTACTTGTTGTATAGCTATTGTTCCTGCAAGCTTTACAAAGATAAAGACAGTCAAAATTAGCAACAATTTTGTCAAGTTTCCTATCCACTCTATGCGCACGCAATCTACCATTACTCCAAGTATAAAAGCTAGAAAAATGGAAATTGTCTGCTTTAGAGGCTTTTCAACAACTTTAGATGCTTTTTAGGTAGCATGCCAAGCTACAAGTAGTTTGGACCAGATCATCATGACCATCAGATTCCGAGTTAGAACTCGAAAGCCATATTTGTCCACCTCTTAGAAACCAAACTTTGCTTCTTGTGAAACTTGCTTTCAAGATTCTATAAGGCAACAACATTATCAATTTGTAAAGAATTTCCTACGAAATCTTTTCCTTGCGGAAGAATCATTCTGTTATCCTGCAAAGAGTTTCCATCAAAATGAATAGATTCTTTGCTTTGAACAGATTGCACATGTATTGCCTATGATTATTCTAAAGTATTATGTATATCGTAATTATATTCCTGAAGTATAATATCATCCATAACAAATGAAGAGGCAAAAAAATGAAGAAGGTAAATTCGCAGGAGGATCAAGATCAACCTTAGGAGAAGTTTGTTTATTCTAATCAATAACCCAAGAGGCTTTCAACCAAACTTGACTTGCCTTCAAGGCCATCATCATGATAAAAAAGAATGATGAACTTCGATCACCGCAACATCAACAACAACATCTCTCTTGGAAGGAGACATAGGAAAATCTTCATGTTGCAAATACCTAATAGTCTCATGATTATTTACTAAAAATTTTGGCACAAACTGCTATCTGATTTTTAAATTTTTTTCATGAAGCTCCTCTTGTTTACTATGTCTATAAAAGGAAAGTTCATAACCTATCATTTTGAAAAAAGAAAAAAAAAAGGAGGAAGCCTTTCATATTTGATATCTGCTATAAAAGCGAAACTAGGACGCTCCACCAAAAAATGTTGAGACAAGAGAGAAGATCAACATCTACAATAAACTAACAAAAGCCTCTCATTTTTTTCACTGTGCAGTTATCTAATGCTATAGGAGTTCCAATCCCACGTGCAATTGAGAGAATACTATTTATTTAACAGAATCCCACCATTAAGATGATTGTAGTTATCCAATTCCTCTATATACACCTCCTCAAGAATTTTGACAGTGACCAAGTCACCCTTGATGTATAAAGATAGAAGTTGAAAAAATAAGATATATTGCCTGTATTGTTTAATTCTTGTGGAACTTTTTTCATAGTCCCAAGTAGACTTCACTTGTAGCTTAGAATTTTCATGATCTCGGAGGCACCCTAAGCTGTTTAAAAACCATGAGGAGAAGAATCCATGTAGAAGCAAACTTCAAACCAATTGAATTCTCGCAAACAAATTGAAGAAAAAACCATCAAAGTTAAGATCTTCTGAAGGCATGGTCTCATGAGAAGGAAGAGAGAAAATGGATGCGTACAGAGCGAACCATGATTACGACTACTTGTTCAAGGTGGTGTTCGAAGACTCTAACATTGGAAAATCGAACCTCTTGTTTCACTGAGAACGAATTCAGCTTGGAATCTGATAAAATAGAAGATCTAGGAATTGAATACAACTCAAAGAACTCTCACACGTACTAGGGAATCTTAAAAAAACAAAATAGTTTCCGAAAAATTTTTTGTTAATGCAAAGAAGCGGAAGAGAACAAGAGAGAATAGTTTTCATTTACAAACTGCCAAAATGACCCTCACCCTCCTTGATGACAACCTTTTATATCCAAAATATATAAATGCGTCTTTGACAAACTGCACATCTTTTGACTAATTAAGATATACATAACTAAAGGAGTAACCTTGCCAACTCAACACGTGGCACCCATATCAAATCCCCTGGCTTGAAAAAATGCTTATCCTCAAGGATGAAAGGAAGGAAACTTCTATCTCAGGTTATAATATATTCCCAGCTAGCATCTTCAAGGAGCTGGTGTTTCCATTTAACCAAGACTTTAGTAACAACTTGGTTTTCGCGTTTGCTAGTAGCTCAATCCAAAATTTCTTCAGGTTCACCAATGTGTTTGCGAAGCGGAGCAACATGAAAGACATGATGTGTTTGAGAAGACTACAAAAGATCCAACTTTTATGCAACAACTCCAATACGATCAACTACCTAAAAAGGACCAAAAAACTTGGGATTCAGTTTTACACAGCTATGATAAGCAACAAAAATTTGTGTATAAGAATGTAAAAGGAAGTTTTACAAATTCCAAGTGGACCAATCACCAGGTCAAGGACACGAAAACTAAAAATTGATTGGGATGGTTCAAGACATTTTGACTACACAAACAAAGTCTAAGATTGAATTTAAGTTTGATCACGTTCTCAAATTGATATGGGCTGATGAAGGACTTAAATGAAGAATAGAGAGCAAACACGAGTGTAGAGCGTCATCCTTGAGTGTAATCACGTGAGGAACAGTGAGAAATATTTTTTTTTATCACTAACATTTTCATTTCAGGTTCTACAAATGACAAATAAAGAGAGAAATTTTGGAGACTCATCAAACCTTGATTTTACTCTTAAATCAATGCAGCAACAATTTGAGAGAGTGAATATGATGTTGGGAGAGATGAGGGACAAAATGGATAGGTAAGATGAGAAATTAACCAATCTGCAAAATAATCAATTTGATGATGGGAATAGTTCAAGGCGAAATAAGAGAAACCATGGAGGGAGTGAAGATGATGACTTTGGTAGAGAAAATAAAGGGGAGACAGAGGAGGAATATGATTTTTTGATGGGTAGAAACAAGCGTAGAGGAGATAGGTGTGAGAGAAATCATAAGAGATTTGATCACAGAGATGGAAGCCTTAATAACATCAAAATGAAAATACATTCTTTTCAAGGGAGGAATGATCCAGAAATATATCTGAAGTGGGAGAAGAAAATGGAGTTCATCTTATTCAGATGCAAAAAAGGTGAAGTTGGCTGTAATAGAGTTCACTGATTATGCCATAGTGTGGTGGGATAAATTGGTGTTAAGTAGGAGGAGAGATGGAAAGAGACTAATAGATACATGGAGAGAAATGAAGACTCTAATGTAGAAGAGGGTTGCTCCTAGCCATTACTATAGAGACCTCTACCAAAAATTGTAGAGACTTATGCAAGGCTCTAAATGTGTGGAGGACTATTATAAGGAGATGGAGATGGCAATGGTGAGAGATGATGTGAAAAAAGATAGAGAAGCAACCATGACACGATTTCTCAATGGATTAAATAAAGAAATTGCACATGTAGTAGAGTTGCAACACTATGTAGAATTAGAAGACATGGTGCATATGGCCATTAAGGTGGAAAGGAAACTTAAGCAAAAAGGAATCTCTAAGTACAACATTGGTTCTGGTTCATCCTACAAAGCGAGCTGGAAGAAGGAGAAAAAAGGTATTCCAAAGGAAGCAGCTAAGAACAAAACTGCAGAAGATTTAAGGGGGAAAGGTTAAGCTAAAACTCATTCCTCTAGAAACAGAGATATAAAATGTTTTAAATGTCTTGGTTCAGGTCACATATCATCACAATGCCCAAACAAGAGAGTCATGGTTCTATGTGACAATATTGTGGAATGTGATAGTAAAGGTGATAAATCCATGGTTGAAACTGAGGAAGAAAGTGACGATGAAGTTGAATATGCAACTGAGGGAGAAGCACTTGTAACTAGACGTGTTCTAAATTCCCAAGTTAAAGAAGATGACATGGAACAACAAAGGGAGAATATTTTTCATACTCGCTGCTGAAAATATATTTGGCTGAGATCAAGAGGGGGGTGAATTGAACTTTAAAAGGATTTTGCAATTTAAAACATTCTAAACATTTATCGCAAATAGAAAACCTTTAATAATCTCAAAGATAAAAGATATTAGGTGCAGAGTAGAAATAAACTAATTTCAGGCACGGATAAACTGATTTATTTTTCTCAGAGTAACAACAATCAACATTGTATATAAGTGAAATCTATCTAGTAGTAGAAATCTAATTTCAACAATGTAACAATGCAAAACCAATACTGGAGCACTCAAATATAATACAGTAATCACCAAAGAACCATCACACAAGTTAATAGGCAAAGTGCAAGTCAATCAATTCAAACTAATGTAAGAAGTGAACTATGAATAAGGGAAAACCAAACTACATTAGTCAATTAAAGGTTCCACAAAATAGGTTATAGAGACAACGTAGCAGAACCAATATGACACTTAACCAATACACAAAAACAACAGTTGAAGTTGGAATGGTATACCTCCTGGATAGGTTCAAAATACAATCGAACAAGACTCAATGATAAAGCACAAAGCAGTTAAGAATAGCCTATCTAAAATGATAATTGTGGTGCTATTCAGAAAAGATAAAATGATGCAATATAGTAATGAGAGAATGATATATTTGAAAGAATAATAATTGTGCTAGAGTCAACAAATCTGCAGTGGTATAAAATAGAAACAATCAAAAGCAAGGATTCACAATAGTTACATATACAAAAACCTCAAAGTCGATATTACAAAGCTGATTCAAAATTACTTTATGACCGATTACAAAAACAGATTTGAAAACACCACTAAACACAACAATTCAGGTTCAAGTATTATGCAGAAAAGTTTGTCTATTATGTAGAATACAAATTTGTTATATTATGGAATTGAAAAAGTAGCCACAGAACCAAATCAACAAGTGCTAAATATCATATCCAATGATGAACAATAAGACTAAGATTGTTGGAAGAATTTATGTAGAGTCTTTAGCTAAGACAAATTTTAAATCAACACCTAAGTAATGGTCAAATGCTCAATTTGAATGACAATTATGCAATAGTTTTCCTAAAGAAACTCAGTCACACCCAATACACTATTTTGGTGCAATAATGGATGATATACAGTGAAATTGAAATTCAAAAATTTTAAACACTATGCAGCAGCCATACTTATTAAAAAAAACAATTACACTTATCAAATAGCACAGTAAACTACCTGTTTATATTCAAATACAGTGGACAGTGCAGAAGCTAAACAAGTAATCAAGAATTAATCAAGAATGCAAGAGAAGGGTCAAGGAAGATAGACATAATCAATTTTATACTGGTTCACCCTTCCTCAAGGACTACGTTCAGTCTTCTTTGCCCCACTAGCAAAGAAAGTTTCACTAAAACATTCAATTGTTCAATTACAATCAAACACATAGTTTTCACACCCCGTAAGAACTAAGAACACCACTGAATTATTGAAATTACACCCCGCAGCCCCAATCAATTCAACAACAATACACGGATAAATCCTATAGCCCACACTCAATGCAATTGTTTAAGAATTATACAAAATTACAATGAAACAACAAAAATCTTGAATCAAATGGGTTCAAGAAAGGTTGAGAAACTCCTTGATTGGCGCAGCAAGAGTGGCCTTCGATAGTCTTGAAGAAATCCAATTGCACAGTACTTTGGTCAAGAGTAATTCTTCAAGAAAAAGCCCCTTTCAATTTGATCAAGAAATTCCTAGTTTTCCCAAGTTGATTTTCACAGTAATCTCTCAAATTGATTCTCAATTTGCAACTCTGTGGCGCACGTTAGAAGGCACACTGTTTTTATATTGGAAAAACCCAAAACAGATTCAATGAAACAGTAGCATTATTCTATCCAGAACATGAATAAACTGATTTCACTTATCCTGAAATCGATTTATTTTCGTCCAATACTTTATTTTCAAAAATGTTTTTACCAAAAAGTCAGGTTGTGCTTTGTAGTTTGTTTTAATCATTTTAGACCATGTGCTAGTGAATTTCTCCTCAGCTGTGCATAGGTTCTCTTTCACCAATTACACTCACTCACTCTAAAACAAAGCCTAAGACACATTTCCAATTGCTTGCTTGGCTTCATCAAATCCTTGGCTTATGAGAGTACTAATAGCTGCCTCATCAACAATAAGGTGTGCAGTACGATCATAGATGGAGGAAGCTACACAAATGTTACGAGTACCACATTGGTTGAGAAGCTGAACTTGCGAACCCTTAAACATCTGAAACCTTATAAATTGCAGTGGCTGAATGAATGTGGGGAGATTTGGGTAAAGAAACAAGTTTTAGTTTCATTTTCAATTGGCAAATATAGTGATTAAGTGCTTTGTGATATTGTTCCTATGCATCCTGGATATTTACTCTTGGAGAGCTCTTTTTCATATGTGAAAAGACATTGTTGTTGTCTATTGAGGGCTCTGCTTATAAAGACAATCGGGTGATTGTCTTGCATTAACACTGCTCTAATGCAAAACCCGAAAGCATCATCTTCTATAATAAAGGTTTTATTGAAATCTGGCAAAGCTAACACAGGAGTAGAAGACAATAATTGTTTAAGATGCTGAAAGGCTAATTTAGCCTCATTTGTCCATAAAAAATTATCTATTTTAAGCATGTCCATGAGAGGTTTTGCTATAACTCAATATCTATGGACAAACCGTCGTAGTATCCAGCTAGCCCAAGGAAGCCTCTTAATTATTTTATTGACTGTGGCAATGGCCAATTGATCATAGCTTCGATTTTCACAGGATCTGTAGAAACATCATCACCACTTATGAAATGACTGAGGTATTCCATCTTTTGAACCGCAAAATAGCACTTAGATAATTTAGTAGACAATGAATTAGCTTACATTGTTAACAAAACCTATTGTAGATGTACAATATGCTCATCTAAAGACTTACTATAGATGAGTATATCATTTAAAAAAAAAAAAAACAACAAGAACTTCCTCAAAAATTGCTTAAAAATATCATTCATGAGACTTTGAAAAGCAGCAGGAGCGTTGGTAAGCCCAAATGGCATGACCAAATATTCATTGTGGCCCCTATGTATCCTGAATGTTGTCTTACTCATATCACAACTTGCCATTCGAACTTGATTATAACCAGCTCTAAAATTTATTTTTGAAAAAAAAGTAGCACCGTGCAATTCATCTAATGAACCATCCATCAAAGGAATAGGAAAATTATTCTTGATTATGACTATTCAACTCTTTGTAATCCACACACAATCTCCAAGAGCCATCTTTCTTTCCCAGCTAAACTACTAGACTTGCGTAAGGGTTGGTATTGTGTTGTATAATCCCAGATTTTAGACATTCTTTGATCAAATTTTCAATAATGTCGTTTTGTTGCTTTGTATATCGGTATGGTTGTTTTTGCACAGGATTAGATCCTTGTATCAATGGAATCTGATGATCATGACTAGGTCTAGAAAGAGGAAGTTGTGTGGGTTCCTGAAAAACATATTCAAATTCATCTAAAACTTGCAAAATTACTTGTGGGAGAGGTTGTTGAGTAGCATATGTAGTCATAGGTTGAAATAAAGAAGCATCTTTATAGCAAACTTGGAGCACAACAAGATGAACTCCTTCAGATAAGGCTTTATGCAACTGCTGTCTTTTAATAGTACGAAGGCCATTAAAAGAAGCTCCATGAAGTACATGTCTCCTACCTTACACTGTAAATTCCACTATGAGTTTATCAGAATTCCAAGTAATGTCACCCAATATAATTAGCCATTCAATGTCGAGCACTACATCATCACATCAACCTAATGGTATGAACAACATATCTGAGGTGAAAGTAGTCTATTGGATTGTCCATGAAAAGTCCTTGACTACTGATGAACAACAATTTATTCCCATTTGCCACGACCACATTTAAAGGATCCAACTTTGTAATTTTACATCTTAACTTCTTTGCTACATTAATATCCAAGAAATTGTGTGTATTTCCACTGTCTATCAATACATGAAGTGGTTTCACGTTATGATAGTCGGTAACTCACATAGTTCTGAAATCAACAACTCCTGTTAAAGTGATTATAGAGATTTTTGGTTCTTTGATATCAACATCAGTGGCATTGATCTCGATTCCAGTAATGGTTTTTTGTTGTCTTCATCGTTAATTTCTAAAACGTGGATTTATCGCTTCTTGTCAACCAAACTATGAGTTTGAGTGAAAGGTTCATCACAAAAGTAACAAAGACCCTTATCTCTCCTTTCTGTCATATATGTAGGAGTAAGATTCTTGAGAATCTTGGGTGTTGTCTTGAAATCGTCTACTACTGAAGGTGTGGGAAAGGCTGGTGTTTCTCCCATCAAGGATTTTTGCGGGAAAATATTTCAACTTTGCTTATTGAAGGAGGTTGTTATCGCTGATGTAGAACTAACAGTTTCATATATTTTAGCCAAGGCAAATTCCCTTCGCATACAATTCAGTTGAAACATTCTCACCATCATTTGAATGTCCTTCTTCAATTCTCTTAGAAAATAACTCAAAGTATGCTCTTCTGAGTAATAAGAGCATCAAAATCCTCATGGTATTTTTGAACGGTGGTCAATCAAATTGGTCAATCAAGTGTATCCGACCCAATTATCGATAGGAAAATTACTCGTGATCCTTACAAATGTTGTATGCAATTGCAATGATCTTTCTTCAAGATGGATTATAACGATCTTGACTTTAAGAAAACAGAATAGATTCGAAGAAATTTTTATTAACGCAAAGAAGCGGAAGAGAATAAGAGAGAATAATTTTCGTTTATAAACTGCCAGAATGACCCTCACCTTCCCTGATGACAACCTTTTATATCCAGAATACATAAATGCGTATTTGATTAATCACATATCTTTTAACTAATTAAGATATACATAAGTAAAGGAGTAACAATACCATTTTGACACATGTCAATCATATCAGAATCTAAATCCATAGTGAATTCGCTACCACACTAGATAATAATCTATTATAATTGCTCCAAACAAAGCATGATTTAAACGGGAAAATTTAAAATTTTTATAAATATTAATAATATTGATACCAATATTTATAATGATAAAAAATAATTTATTTATATTTCTTTCTCTTAATAAATCTTCATAATACATAATAATGAACTTAAATGATTTTGACTGAAAAAATGTAACGATTGGAAGAAGAAAAAAAAATTTAAATAGGACATAATTGACTTTGGCTTTAGATATTATCAATTATGTGTCCCATTTAAATATTTTTTCTTGTATTGGTTACAAATTAAATTAAAAATAAAATTGTAAAATCTTTCACTTTCTTTTCAAATCAGCTGAGCATGAATCCCAATCTTTTCCTTCGTTCTTCATTTCTGTTTCTGCACGTTTCAATCAAAATAAACTCACGTCATGTATGCCTTCATTTTTCTTTAAATAATAAATATATTGAAACAAACAGCCAATCTTGGATATCAAGATATTAATTTTGATATATAATTTTTTATTATACTATTTGATTATCTATTATATTAATTAACGTAATGAAAATATGACGTCTAATTACAATTGGGATTTTTTTATTGTATTTTAAATTTAATTGGCAATTTTTAAAGATATCGTGTAAGATGGATAATAGAATACAATACAAAAGATATAATAATCAAAAGTAAAAAAAGTGTAATTTAAAGGATTGACCGCGAAATAAAAATTATGAAACTTAAAATTAATTAAAAGCTAACATTTTAAATACTTGAAAATATTTTTCAGTAAAATTACATTAAATTAATATAAATGTCATGTTAATATGTCCACTCATATCATTATTAAGTTAGTTGAACCTCTTCCAACTATTAATTATGTCTTCAATTTTTAACTATTTCTTTTTTAATTTTCAGTTAATTTTTCTAACTAAATTTACATAGCTTAGTGATGTAGTAGATAACTGAAAAATTTCATGTATTGATTTAATATCAAACACTTTCATATCAAACACTTCTGTAAGTCGCATCGTTTCTGGTGGTCTCAGTCTACAAGACTTGGGAGTCATCGTATGATGGCGGAACCACACTTGTGACGTGTTGCCCACATCCCATAATCTCATACTCAAAGTGCGTTCATGTTGTTCCGCAATCTCTCTCTCTCTCCCTTTCTATATATGAATTTTTTTATGAAGTGAGTGTTTCATTGCTGAGTCAGGAAAGTGGCTGAGATTGGGTTTTGGTGATTCCAACTGATCCACGTGATTCCAACAAACCCACGTTTCAGCCACACTTTGTCTCACTGCCCTTCTTTCTTTGTCCCATTCCTATCCCAAACTTTCTTGTGGCTCTCTCCTTCTCTCAGATTCAATTACCCATTTTTGTTTTTAACTCCTTAGATTCTCCGCCACCTGAACGTTACCCATTTCAAGCCTCACACCCGTACTCCACTTTTCGATTAACCCCACACGTACCCAATTCTACTGTAGACACGATCCTGTTTTTCTTTATTCCTTTCAGATTCTTATAACTAACGAACTAACATTTTTTGAATCAAAGGTGTTGGCTTTTGTTCCCTTTTCGGTCTCGTTTCGTCTGATACTTTGGGCACTGCTAGAGCTCGGTAAGATTCTAGATTTAGCACCAATTCAAGAGCTTTTTTATTGAATCAATGGCTGGTGATTGTAAGTGTCATTCCTGATAATGCATGTATGCTATGACTTCGTGTTGTTTGGTTGAAATCTAGTGTATGTGAGTGTCGTTTCCTTCTTCCTTTTCTACTGCTTTATGTTTATTTATGTATATTTGAATTTCGGTAATTGTGGTTTGGAGAATTCCGCAACAGCAATTACCATAATTTACTTTTGTTTTGTACTTTTGGCGATGACAATGCAATCCTAAGTAACAAAATTGCGGCTGCAAAGGGAGTGAAAGGTGTCATCTTTCACCTTTTACCATCTGAACGACAAATTACTCTAGGTAGCTTTCAGATTGTTTTTTCCTTTGATACTTCTGGACACTAAGTGGAAGAAGGGCATGGGCATATATAGATTGTATATGGCCTTAAATAAAGCTGGTGGAAGAAAATGATTGTTTTTTCTTATTCTAAGCTATCCCATGCTGATGTTGTTGATTTATTATTGGTCAAATGTGAATGGATTTTCTCTTGCCTATTCCTTTTTATTAATGAAGGTGAGTGCTCTGAAAACTTTCAAGTCATTTGGTGAATAGAATGGAGCTTGTAATAAGCTGATTTTCTGTAGTTTATAAGTGGTTGTTGCATGCTATACTTTCCAGGTATATCATTGAACACGAACCAGAAACCCTGGTGTTGCATATATGAAAATGTATCTCACGGGATATCTTAAATCACTTTGCCTTAGCATTTCCAGTGTGATAAATTTGCATCGATGAAATAGCACTTATGATTAATCGATAAGGTACATAATATGGGAAGAACTCAATTTTTTACTTTGCATAAGCTATAGTCCTACTCAAACGCAAAATATGGGGTGTGTTGCTACTCTGAGTTCCCATCCCACACTTAATGCCTTGCCCATCCCACATTTAATGCCTTGCTTAGTTTAGGGATAAAAAAAATAATTTTGAGCAGACAGAAATAAGTTGGTGGTGTTTGGTTTAAGAGATTTAGAGAAGAACTGACTTGAAATTATTATAATCCACTGTATTATTGTTTACCTATTTTCTTTCATGTCTCTGCTCACGTTTTTTCTATTTGTTTTCAAACAAATATTTTAAATTTCTACTTTATTTTCCACCTATTTCTACTCGTCCTTTTTATTTCTATCTATCATATTTCCTTCGTCTCTACCAAGCAGACCATAATCACTACTTAACATCAAGGTGTTTATTCTTTGATTGAGAAAATAGAGGTTTTGTATGAGTTGATAAGTTATAATTTCATGAATTTGCTCTGCAATTCCGTTTGTTTAAATAAAAGTCCTATTTGATCTGCTGCAAAACAAAAGCTTAATGTTTCTTCTTATGTCCCATATTGTTTAAATGGGCTGTTTTCTCAAGGATCATACTTTTCTTTGGGTTCTTTATATTAAACCATTTTATATGGTCATGTTTCATAGTCTAAATCCTTTGTTTCCCACTTTCCCTCTTTGGAATTTATGTTCTGCAGATGGGAGATGTGGCTAAGGACCTCACAGCTGGAACTATTGGAGGGGCAGCACAGTTGATATGTGGACACCCCTTTGACACTATCAAGGTCAAGCTCCAAAGCCAGCCTGTACCACTCCCTGGTCAGCTTCCCAAGTATTCAGGTGCATTTGATGCTGTCAAGCAGACAATAGCATCAGAAGGGCCAAGGGGATTATACAAAGGTATGGGTGTTCCTCTTGCTACAGTAGCAGCTTTCAATGCTGTCCTGTTTACAGTGAGGGGACAAATGGAAACATTAGTGAGGTCCAATCCCGGCGTCCCCCTCACAGTGAATCAGCAATTTGTCTGTGGAGCTGGAGCTGGAGTTGCTGTTTCCATTCTTGCATGCCCAACTGAATTGATCAAATGCAGGTCTGATGGTGTTCTTCTTGTCATGATCCTCTTTAATCTTATTTTCTTTTCTTTTTCTTTTCTTTCTATCAGCATCTATAGTTTTTAGTGGTTTTGAATTTTTTTATCCTTTTCTCTTTATAAAATATGGTATGAATTTTGACCTGTCTTATTAATTTGTTTTACTATAAAGTATCTCTTTTTTAGGTACACATAATGTCTTCAACAAACTCCATTCCCTCTCTCAGTTGCGTAAACCAGATTGTCATTTAGGAAAAAACCAAATGAATTCTAGTTAAAGACTAGTTTTGTTACTAACTTTCACTTTTAACTTTTCTTGTTACTCAGACATCACCATAGGCACTCCAAATATGTATTGATCTTATTCTTAGTTTTTTTCATCCGTGGTGAATACCATCAGGTTGCAAGCACAAAGTGCGCTTGCTGGCTCTGAAACAGCTACTGTGGCTGTTAAGTACGGAGGACCCATGGATGTGGCCAGGCAAGTTCTCAGATCAGAAGGGGGCATTAGAGGTCTTTTCAAGGGCTTGGTTCCCACTATGGCCCGGGAGATACCAGGAAATGCTATAATGTTTGGTGTATACGAAGCATTAAAGCGAAAGTTTGCAGGAGGCACTGATACTTCTGGCCTAAGTAGAGGTTCTCTGATTGTTGCTGGAGGTTTGGCTGGAGCTTCTTTCTGGTTCATAGTTTACCCAACTGATGTTATTAAGAGTGTGATTCAAGTAGATGATTACAGAAACCCAAAATTTTCTGGTTCATTTGATGCATTCAGAAAGATTCAAGCGTCACAGGGCTTCAAAGGCTTGTATAAGGGTTTTGGTCCTGCTATGGCCCGAAGTATTCCTGCAAATGCAGCATGCTTCTTGGCATATGAGATGACAAGATCAGCTCTTGCATGATTAATTTTATAGTAGGTCTAATATCAATCAAATTCTCATGTTTCTTTTTCCTTTTTCGTTTTGTTCAATGAACATATTTATTCCATCCATTGGCATATAACCACACAAGCAATTCTTCTGTTATTTGCTTCATTCAACGACCGATTCTTTCACCTCTAGTAAAGCGAATACTTTTCAGTTTCAGTTTCCACATTTTAAGCTCTGAATAATATATTAACTACTTTGCTTTAAAGGGTGTACTTTAAAGAGAAAATTGTCCAAGAAACAAATTGTCATCTCTCTGGATTGAATCATACCATTCTAAAATTATAAGAAACTTGGAGCTTGGAAGTGGTTATATGCATTTGTTGTTTTTTTTATTCGTGGACTCGATTAGTTGTAACAATGTAAAAATGCACAAGATCCTTTGAAAGAAGAAATAATCTAAAAACGTTAATGTTTTGTGCAGAACTAATTATACAAGAGGTATGTGATACGCATCACCAAACCACAACTGAATCAAGATTCAGTCAGGATATTGGTAATTTTTATATTTATTGTTACAATATTTTTGGTTTTGTTTTGCACTGAATAATGTGATGTACCCTTGGCTCATGATCCATACTTGTAGGAATTTTCTATAGCTATGAATAATACTAAAAGGGTCTTATCAGTTGATACTTCTCGATCTCGTATCCGCTACACTGATGTCGGAGATGCTAATGTCAGTGTCTAATGATGCTTGGTGGTGCATTGTAATAAAAAACAAAATAGGGAAGGGTGTTAGGGAAAGAAACAAAAACAGCGGAAAAAACGGAAGCAAAACTCGATCTCTTTTCCCCTTTATAAAAGAATATACTACAGGAATATCTCAAGCTATAATTATTTAAGGAAAATAATTGGATGCATTAAACAGATAATATAATAAAGCAGACACTAAAATTCTAACGCTAGAAAACTTCAATGTGAGATAAAAATCTAAAATCTATGGAACAAGTAAAAGTGAAATATTTTACTAATATTAATCAATGGTACACCATAAGTCTTATTGGAATCTCCAAAATCTAATACAAAAATTCTCTTCAGTGATAAGGTGGATAACCATACAAGAAAAATATAAAGTCATTGATTCTAAACACTGACTTTTTTTCGTCAACATTTTTTCCTCTCCGCTTTGCTCTTAGAGGCAACAATATGTTGTTTTCTTTTTCTTCTATTGGGAACACTCTAACCCTTTATTTTTCTTCTTCAGTTTAGTTTACCCTGTAAGCCACCATCCTTGATGCCTCAATGATCCAGCAATTGTTTCATGCACCCCATAAATAAAATGAAATGACAGAAGTGCCCCTCTAGATTAATATTTCGCAGTGTTTTTTTTTTTTCTGGAATATAGATTCCGAAAAAAAATACTAAATGTCATTTCTGAAACTCTATATATTTCAGAAATCTCATTTTGGAATACATTTTCCTTAAATATGTTATGAAAATTCTATTTCTAAATTTATTTCTAGATGTTATGAAAATCTCATTCCTAAACTTATTTACGAAAGAAACATGTTTTTCGAAAATATGTTTTGGAAATCTTTTTTCATAACTTATTTTTTAAACATGATATCTGAAACAATTCTATCCTATTCCACTAAAACCCAGCAAAAGACAATCACAAAATCTTACCCACACCACCTTCTTTTACCTCTCAACACCACCACCACCTTGTCCACAAACCATCGTCGAAGAAATGAGCCACCACCTTGTCTAAAAGCCGTCACTGAAATGCTCTCACAGCACCATGAAAATCATTACACCTCTTCCTTTTAAATAAAAACGACAAGAGAAGAACTACAATTTTAAAAATTTGATAGGGTGCAGGAAGATGGGGTGTAAGAAGCATTTGTCCAATGATTAACATATTAAAAATAGATGGGCTTATGACCCAGATGGCCTTGCCCCTTCTTTCCCGTCTTGATTAGTATTCCTATGTGAATTTTCTCAAAAATAAATAAATAAATAGTGGGATCAAAACAATAAATATTAATATATTTTATTTTTAGTATGATTAGAAAAAAGAAAAATAATCTTAATACGAAAAGTTTAGTTTTATTAGTTTGATTCATGTTTATTAAAAGTCTTTCTGATCTTGAGTTGCATGGTGTTTTAAGTTGAGTAAAAAAAAAAAAAAAAACTTGTCAAGCATGTGATAATGCTTACTTTTGTGACATACTTCTGCGTACAAACACAATCTTAAACACTTGAGAGAAATAATGACAAACTTGTAAGAATTTTACCATCCTTGATCCATAAATTAATTTGATTATAATTTTTGTTTATATTTTAAGTTTTGAATAGACTTTTAGTTGTCTTGTTTCTTTAACACTTTGTATGTATGATTAATTTTTTCTCTTTTGCTCACAACATTTTCCTTTTAAGGTTCATTGCGAAGTTTGCTTTTTGTTTTCATTAGGATCCATTAGGAAGTTTTATTTCTTGTTTTCATTTTTAGTCATCATTTTTATTTTCTTAGTTTTTCTTTTGTTTAGAAGTACAAAAACTTAAGTATGATAAATTTGATGACACATGTACATAATTTATAGAATTATTTTACATTGAAAACACCTTTTATATGCTTTATTTTCATATTTTAACCATTTTCTTTTAAAAGTAATAAACTGAGTTTAATGTACATATTTACTTTAGTTTTATATTTTTCGCTCATGTGAACTTTACTTACTATTTTGGTCATAATTTTTTTTTAGATTTTATTTTTGGTTTATTTTAATTGAATTGGATTCTACATTTCCAAAGCTTCAAAATGGATACACGTTTTGCTGGATTTAGAGTTCTATGATATTTTTCACGATTTTTTGAAGTTGAGACAAATTTGTTAAATGTTTGTAAAAGAACTCATGAAGATTCAATTCTCTTTGTGTTAGTTTAGACCTTTATAATTGCACTTAGAAACCTAATTAGAGCCCACATTTAGGTCTATATTTAATTCAAATTTTAGAGTATATATAGTTTAAATGTGCTCTAATATGCTCTAAACTTGTACTCATAAAATATTTACTTAATTTTCAGTTGTATATATATCTTCATTTCCTTTTCTCTTAAATTATATTTTGACTCTTCCTTTTCTTCTTTCCATATCTTTGAATTTGTTTTTTTGGTATTATTCATCCATGAAAAACTAATTCTTGAGGATTAATTAAATTGAGATTTAACACTCTAAGTTTGTTCTTCTTTTATTTAATTTTGATTTTTCACTTTGTGATTACAATTGTGTTTATGATTTTAGAAATCAAATATATTAGGAATCGATTGAAACATAATTAGATACAAATTATATTGAGTGATATTTTGATTTGATTAGTATAATTAGTTTAATTGATTAATTGAATTGGTTATCTATTCAACTTTGGATATGAAATTTTAAAAAACTGTTATAAGAATAATTGTTTGGTCCATGAATATGTGAATTGACCTTTTATCTTTTTTTATTTATTTCCGTTTCTTACTATTTGTTGTGTTTTCAATTTTTGTTTTATGTTTTTCAATCCCTAAACCCTTCCAATTTTAATTTGTTCAGAAAAAAATACTAAAAATTGGATAAATTCAATATGTGTTATTTGAAAATCAACCTAGGTTATGCTCTATATTATAAATTTTATAAAAAATTTAAAACATTTTATTTCAAGATAAATATTGAAAATCAATATCAAAATCCCCAATTTAACTTGTGTAGGAAGAATATTGAAGATTGAATATAATTTATATGTGTCTTTGTGATCGACTTATATTTTGCTCTATATTACCAAATTTTATAGAAAAATTAAAATATTTGATTTCAAAATGACATTAAAAATAACACAACATAAATAGGTGGTTGGATGGGTAGCTTTAAGCTATGTGGGTTATGAAGACAAAGTCCAATATGTATTATTTTCCTTTTCTTCTCTTGACAACATATTACACACATTACATCCTTTATTTTGTTTCTTCAATTTCAAAACATTGAAATTGAATTGCCTAGTAAGTAAGGGTTGTAATGTAATATCTCATATTTTTCATATAATAGTGACTATATAACACAAAAATTCTATAATAAACATATCTATAAATATCTATACATTCATCCTAGTATTTCAAAATATACCTTTCCATAGAGGATTTAATAGTAATATTTTCATATAATCACAAAATAAAATAAAAATAAAGTTGTTCCAACAACTCACTGAAGAGTCAAATTACCTGCGAAATCGTCTGCTCACGTGTAACACACAATCATTGCATGTTTAAAAACAAAACAAACAATATACAAAAAGAAGGGTAAGCTAGAGAGTTTAAAAATATATATTCATAAATTAAATTTCTATCTCAACCAACTACAATACATCAAACTTTCATGATTGATCCCATACATCACATTACCATTATCACATATCTACAATAACTCATATCATTACACTGACTCACATACAAAGACACTTGACTCTTTAGTTTCAGAAGACTCGTGAATTGAATTAGATTCAGAGGTCTACACTTGTCATACTATCATTCCATCCGTTCTAATCAGTTCTATTTCAAACCATAGATATAGTTTTCATATGTGTAGGGTTAATCGATATGTCTTATTCTGATCAGCTCATATTTCAAACCTCTAACATAGTCATATGAACCTCCTTCGACTATCACCACCTGATAATCTTCATCTATATAACCAATGTACTAGTAGAGACGTAAGATACCTCTTTATAAATCAATTCCCCAAACAATGCGCATCCTAACAATCTCAACATGAGTATCTCCTTTCCTGAAGATACTATGTATTAAACATCATTCCACATCATTCACAAAATTTGATACTAGATCATATACCATACATAAACATTCATTCAATTTAATTCAAATTCATCCAATTCATACTTAATAACACAAGTAATTACAATATTTGTTAAAAGCATTCAAACTTACTTCTTTTACCTGTATAAAGTAGAGACACTTAAAGGAGTTTCAAAAACCTAAAATCGCGGACAACCTAACCTATGCCAAGAGCTTGTGATAAATGATCAGACTATACTACTATGACAATGGACCGATAGAGACTCATTCTAATGCCTCAAAGGACACATGCAAAATATCCTGATAAGAACAAAATCAATCTAAAACTGATTTTAAGAAAGATAAATAGAGAATAAACTTATTCTGTTAAAAAATCTAATTGGACACTCTTGTCTTACTTAATACCAGAAACTTTGGAGTTATATTTAATCACAACCTGATAAGGAAAAAAGACAACATTTTAGAAAAAAGACAGACAAGAGTGAAAGAACAGAATGAAAGAACAATTTATTAGAACAAGATAGTTTATCATAGAAAGATAGTAATTTTTGTTATAAAAATAAAATTTGAATAACTAATTTTTTTATTTACTTAAATTTTTCACTTTTAATAATAAAATATTTTATTTCTAAAACTAAAATCTATGTTATAATAGATTTTTATTTTATAACCATCTTTTAGAGTCTTACAAATAATGTGAAGTGTCAACTTGCGGACCAATAATTAAAATAGGGGAATAAGTTGAACATATCAGTCCACTAACCTATGCAAGTCTGTTTTACTTAAATCCTCTATGATAAAGAGGGAACTGAGCACCTCACCCTGCAATCTACAATTGTTTTAGTTATTCCTTAATGTGCATAATTGTTTTTTAATTATTCGTTAATGTGTATAATTGTTATCGTTTGTACATTCAATGTAGCTAAATATTTTCATTTATTATTTTATTAATATTTATAATTACTTTTTTATTAGTTATTGAGAATTGACTATTTATAGACGAGTTTAGTGATTAAATTATAGCATCATGATTATAATGATTTGTAGTTGTGTACATTTGTATACTTACAGTTACAAGTCTAAATTTTATTTCTTGTTCTGTTTTAAATTTTTTTTTGGCACAATATGTTTTTTTTTTTTTTTTTCTTGGATTAAATACAAATTTTTTTTTTTTTTATTTTTTTTTAATTTTTTAACTTAATTTTTTTTTTTTTAAATTTTTTTTTGTTATAATATTTTTTTTTTTTTTTTTTACTTGGAGTAAATACAAATTCTTTAGTCTTCTAGCTTTTTTTAACTGTTTAACGTAATTTTATTTGTAGTAAATCCTTATTTCTTTGGACTATAGTAGATTTATGATGAAAAAGTTATCTATGACGTTGTTGAAGTTTTCTTTTCTAATTTTTTTCAAATGTTTTAATCCAATGATAAGTCTTCATCAATAATTTTGGGACAAAATAATTTATTCAAATTAAATAGTTTTAATATCTAATCTGAATGTAGAGCCATTAAAATTCATTCTCTACACTAAGATAATATGAGCGAATTTCTCGTGTTTCCGCATACATACCCAACTACCCTCTCCATACAGATGACAAAAGGATCGAGAATAATTACATTAATCATCAACAACACACTCCTGTATTTACTCTAAAAAAAGAAGAAAAGTTAAAATCGGTGAATTGGACAATGGATTTAGGGTGAGACTATTCCCCTGCTCCTATTAAGATTTGGCATTGTGCGGGACAAATCATTAAGTCACAATTCTGTAGGAAAAGCAAGGTAAAATAGCCCGCAAGTTTTATGCAGGTAAGTTGCATTGCAACTCCTACGTCTAAGTTATCTCCCTTGACGCTATTCCTCGTTGCATTTCTTTGGCATTTAAGCCTCGATATGAAGATGTTTTGGCACTTTGTAGTAGTATAAAAGAGGAGACAAAGGTGTTCACAACCTTTGGGAAACAATTCCCATTTTCGCCACCATAACCTAGCAACTTCACACCCGAAATTGACGTACTCCTAAATTTATGACGTGATTGTGATAAACCCACAACACGTTACTATCATTATTGCTCCATTTCCTTCGCAACCACCGTGGGGTTGATAGATCATATTTCAGACATTTTTGTGACCTATTTTAACACAACTGACATATACTTGAGTTTAAGTAGGCCCTAATGGGCTTAATGCTTAATTTTTACTAATTTTCATATTTAAACTAACTTTGACCTATATGTCTTGTTGTAAAAGACATATGAAAACACAATAAAATATAATTCCGAATGCGTGATAAAAATTATTGTTCTTAAGGACTTATTTACGATAAATTGCACAAGTTTCCAGAATACAACAGGAACTTTTCAGTTAAAAACTGAGGATCTTAGAACTAGCAAGCAAGTTCTTTTGAGCAAAAATACTCAAGATATTCAAAAAAGAAATAGAGAAAAAGAGAATATGTGAAGAAGATAAGAAGAGAAGATGAGGAGTTCTTGGTGTGATTTTCAGAGTAGGGAGATCCCCAATTTATAGAGGATGAAGGGCGAATGGAAAGGAGAAGTGAAGAAAACAACCTCCACCATTCATGCGAAGCAGCTACCCTTAACGTCCATATTGTAGGTCCAACATTCGAAAATGGCCGTTTAGATCAAAGGAGAAACGGTTTGCAGCTTGCCTCCAACGTTCGTAAACAACCCACGTTCAAAGCTTGATGTGCAGAGGAAATGGATTTGAAGGAAGATAACAACCCACGTTGGCTTCAACGTTCGTGGATTTGGGGCTGTTAGGGTTTGTTCCATTTTTTATTTCTTTAACAGATTGTGATACTCTCTGTTTTCACAACAATCTCCCACATATTGCAAAAATGTTTAAAGAATAAAGAAAGAAAATAAATCATGGATCTCATAAATGTAATGCATTAGAGCTGGTATAGCAAACTATATGAACCAGTCCTAGATCGATGAACTTAAAACACAGCGTAGTTGGTATAGCAAGCTATATGAACCAAGACACTTAGTATGTGTTAGAGGTTTATCAATCACAATACACCCCCACAATTCTTGTTGTTATGCTGTATTGCGCCTAATAGACCATGCGCGTGCCTGGTATTCATGAGTGCTTTAGATATCTTGCCAAGATCTAATGCAATCGGCCCCACTTGACACTCATATAAGTGATTTCATCAAGTATATACTGCAAATCATACGCCACTCGTAAGGGATATGAAAATCATTAAAAACTTCGTTATAAGCTAAAATTTGTACTCCACATGAATTTTAACGACAAAGTTTACCTTCTCAATAATATAGTATCTAGCACCTTCACACATCATAGGAATGGAAAAATTGATTTTAAATCAATTTTGTGCTAGTAGAACTAACAAGTGACATGTTCTTACTCATATGAACCTTATTCATGGGATCTCCAATCACAAAGGTTGGGTTTGCATCACCTGTTTGTTTGTCAGTGGCTTGAGTCCCATTCCCCTCGATGTTTCTAAAATCATGTTCCTCCTTAGAGTTTTTGTCAGAGGATCGGCCAAATTCCGTTCTGACTTAACATAATCAATGGAAAGTGTTCCCCTCTTTAGCAGTTGCTTTACCAAATTATGTCTCAATTGTATATGTCTATTCTTTTCATTGTAAGTTTTGTTTTTAGCTATAGCTATTGCCAATCGGTAATCACAATGTATTGATACAGATAGGGTTGGTTTCATTCCTAACGGAATGTTTGCTAAGAAGTTTTTTAACCACTCAGCTTCACTTCCAATCATTTCAAGAGCAACAAACTCTGATTCCATTGTTGATCTAGCAATAATGGTTTGTCTGACTGATCTCCATGTAACTGCACCACCACCAAGTGTAAATACATAAATACTAGTAGATTTTGTCTCATCTGAATCAGAGATCCAGTTAGCATCATTGTACCCTTCTAGCATAGTCGGAAATCCATTATAATCAATGGCATAATCCATTGTACCTCTTAAATATCTCATAAGTCTTGCAAGTGCATCCCAATGATCCTGATTAGGACATTGAGTATACCTGCTCAGTCTACTTATTGCATAAGCAATGTTTGGTATAGAAAAAACTCATTAAATGCAATAAGCTCCCAATTATCTGGGCATATTGAGATTGAGAAATAGATTCTCCTCTATTTTTCATTAACTTAGAGTTAGCATCATAAGAAGTGCTTACTGATTTAAAATCATAATATCCAAACTTCCTAAGACGTTTCTCAGTATATTGCTCTTGAGATAGTAATATATTATTTCCCTTCCTTATGACTTTAACTCCTAGAATCACACTTGCTTCACCCATGTCTTTCATTTCAAACTTAGATTCAAGAAACAATTTTGATTTAGAAACTATATCAATGCATGTACCAAAAATAAGCATGTCATCCACATATAAACATATAATGACACATTCTTCATTTTCAGATTTAGTGTACACACATTTATCAACATCATTATTAGAAAAATCATTACATAGTAAAACATTATCAAGTTTTTCATGCCATTGTTTTGGCGCTTGTTTAAGCCCATACAAAGATTTTAAAAGTTTGCATACCTTTTCTTCTTGGCCAAGAGCTACACATCCTTCAGGTTGAGTCATATAGATTTCTTCCTCTACTTCACCATTCAAAAAGGCTATCTTAACATCCATTTGATGAATAACTAACTTGTGGATAGATGCTATAGCTAGCAACACTTGCATAGAAGAAATTCTGGTAACTAGAGCAAAAGTATCAAAATAATCTATGTTAGGTTTTTGAGAAAACCCTTTTGCTACTAATCTTGCCTTATGCTTTTCTATTAGGATGATACTTTTTCCTGAAGATCCACTTACAACAATGAGTTTTTCTCCTTTTAGCAAATCTACTAAAGTCCAAGTGTTATTTTTCTTAATTGAATCAATTTCAGTCCTAATGGCCTTATCCCAATGCTTTGCATCAGGAGCACTAATAGCTTTTAAAAAACTTAATGGCTCATTTCCAATAAGATAAGTATAAAAATCATCTCCATAGGAAGTTTCCTTTCTCTATCTTTTACTTCTCCTCAAATCCTCACACATTGTATCACTAGCAATGTCTATAGGTTGTTTAGAAGTACTAGTAACCTTTAAGGGAAAGATATGTTCAAAACACTCAACATTTTTAGTTTCTACTATAGTATTACATTCAATTATTTCACTATTAAGAACAAGAAACCTATAGGCAGCATTATGTTCAACATAACATAAAAACAGACAATCAGAAGTTTTAGAACCTATTTTCCTTAGCATCACTTTAGCTAAACACCTCCACACTCTTAAATATTTAAGATTAGGTTGAAAACCTTTCCACAAATCATAGGATGTTTTGCCAGATTTCTTATGAAGTATCCTATTTTGCAAAAAACATGTTGTAAGAAGAGCTTCACCCCAAAGATTATCAGGAACATTAGAACTAATGAGCATAGCATTCATCATTTCTTTAAGAGTCCTATTTTTTATTTCAGCTACTCCATTGGATTCAGGTGAATATGGTGGGGTTACTTCATGAATAATTTCTTCCTTAACACAATAATCATTAAATGAAACATATTCACCACTTCTATCTGATCTAATACTTTTAATCTTCTTATCTAATTGATTTTCAACTTTTGTCTTATAAGAAAGAAACATATTAAAAGCTTCATCTTTATGTTTTATTAAGTATACTTTTTTATATCTTGAATAATCATCTATGAAAGTTACAAAATAATTTTTACCACCTCTAGTCATGGTTTGCTTTAAATCAACAAGATCTGTATGAATTAATCTTAACAACTCAGTTTGACGTTCTATAGAATGACATACTTTCTTTGTAATTTTTGATTCTACACATACATCACATTTCCTACTTTGTTTATCATGCATGTTAATTAATCCTAGTCGTTGCAATTTAATAACATACGAATAATTTACATGTCCTAATCTAGCATGCCAAATATCATAAGAGTCAATAATATAAGCGGAAGACACAGATCCAGATTCACTAATAATATCAGAAACATTGAGTACAAAAAGACCTTGATCACAATATCCCTTTCCCACAAACACATTATTTTTTGTCATCACGATCTTATCAGATTCGAATGACACTTTGACCCCTACCTTTCCTAATAGTGCTACATAGATCAAATTAACTCTGATTGATGGCAAATGCAGCACGTCACTTAAAGCCAAAGTCGTCTCAGATGTAAGTTTTAGAAGAACTTTACCTTTTCCTAGGACAGAAGTAAACCTAGAATCACCAAGATAAACTTGTTCTTCTCCATCCCCTACACTAAAGTAGGAGGAAAATGCAAGGTTCACTTGTGAAACGACCGCACAAATTGTATCTTCCCCTTCCGCTAAATTTGCCTTAGGAAGATTGTCGTTTTTAACCCTGTGTCTGCACTGAGGTGCATGGTGACCTGGCCTTCCACAAACAAAGAAGTTTCCCTTCTTCTTGAAGGTGGGTTTAGGTCCACTAGGATGGGAAAAATTAGATTTACTCTTTTTCTTGTGATCAGGTTTTTTCTCATACCTTTATGGAGTTGGTCTGTCTTCTATCATATTTTCTTTGGCAGATAAGGCCTTAGCTCTTGCAGCAGCACACTTCTTTCGGTTGGTGTCTTCACTGATGATGTGAGTGATGATGTCTACAGTGACATATGTCTATGCCTGTTCTTCAACTATTGTTTGTAGTCTGTCCAAGACTGTGGAAGTTTCTCGATCATAAGTTCCTAAACAAATTGATCAGGTAGAACAATATTCTCTACTTTAATGTCTTCAAGTAGCTTGTGATATTCATTGATTTGAATCTTAATATTCTTGTCCTCTATCATCTCCCAGCGGTAGTATTTTTCTATATCGAATCTTTGTCAAACGACATCTTCAACAGTGTATTTGAGGATAAGAGAATACCAAATTTCCTTTGCTTCCTTATAGGAGCAATACACATCAAACAGATCGTTAGATAATTCACTGAACATGGTGTGACGACATACCTTATTTGCATGAATCCAATCTTCAATTTGTTTCATATGAGAACTACTGTCCGGTTTGGATGTCGTAAGTGAATAGGCAACTCCATACATGTCTAACAGGGTAGACATGCGTTCCTGCTAGCGTCGAAAGTTTTGACCCAAGAAAACTTCAATCTTCAAAACGTCTGGAAATGGCTTCGCAAAGATGGTTGACGTTCCGGAAGCACCATTTGACATCTCCGGTGTAGTGTTGTTGTTGTTTTCTACATCGTCAACCATAAGTCCTTAAGATTGTTGTAAAAGACAGCTGAAAACACAATAAAAGAGAATTCCGGGGGCGTGATAAAAATCACTGTCCTTAAGGACTTATCTGCAATAAATTGCGCAAGCCCCCAGGATACAACAAAAAAACTTTTCAGTTAAAAACTGAGGATTTCAGAACTAGCAAGCAAGCTCTTTTGAGCAAAAATACCCAAGATATTTAGAGAAGAAATAAAGAAAAAGAGAATATGTGAAGAAGATAAGAAGAGAAGATGAAGAGCTCTTGGTGTGATTTTCGGAGTAGGGATATCTCCTATTTATAGAGGATGAAGGACGACTGGAAAGGAGAAGTGTTGAAAACGGCCTCCACCATTCACACGAAGCAGTTGTCCTCAACATCCATATTGCAGGTCCAACGTCTGGAAATGGTTGTTTAGATCGAAGGAGAAACAGTTTGCAGCTTGTCTCCAACGTTCGAAAACAACCTACGTTCAAAGCTTGATATGCTGAAAAAACAGATTTGAAGGAAGATAACAAACCATGTTAGCTGAAACCTTCGTGGATTTGGGACTGTTAGGGTTTGTTCCGTTTTTTATTTATTTAACAGATTGCGACCCTCTTTGTTTTCACAACAATTTTCGGCTGATAATTGGAGCTACAAATATTTTATTTGAACTCTAAGTTTCTTTAGAAAGAAGAGACAAAGACATACAAGTTTGTATCTCTCATAGTCTTAGTCCAATTCTAAGTATTTTCAAGCGAAGATGATGGTTAAACTTTCAGTTTATATATACTTTGGATACACTTTAGGCTTCTAATCTTAAATTGGATATAACATACCTTTATAGAATAGGCTTATCATTCCAGAATAGGCTTATCATGCCTTTGTAGAAACGTAATTGGACTAATATAGGATTAGACACGGTTCATTGGTTAGCTCAGATCTCTTTGATAAAATAGGAGAAAAAATTATTCATGATAGAAAGCTAAATTTCTTCAACACTTCAAGATTATCATTCAATTTCACTTCAAATTTGAATTTGTAATTTGTACTACGATTTCATATGCTTCTTCCTCTTCTCTTTTCTATTTCTTAATTCGTTTTTTTTTTTTTTTGTGATTTTGATTTTTAGAAGTGATTTAAATTAATATTGATTAATTCAATTTGGTAGAGATTAAGTCATAAATTGATTACCTAAATTATTTATTTGGAATATGTTCTTAAATTTGCAATTTTCATTCATCATAATTTGTGATCTCAATTTTGTGAACATATGTTAGATTATTATCTAAATGACTTCATTTCCATTTAACGAACTTTTTGAATTACGTTTGGACACATAACAAAGGGATGGACACTAGTGTATGTAGGGTTTTAGACGTTATCTTAAAATTTTCTTGAACATCTACCATTTAGAATGATAATTCTTTTGAGTTTTGAATTTATAAAATATTTTTTTCTTAATTAAGTTTTAAATCACTTATAAATTTAAATATTTTTAAATTAAAAAGATTTATTTTATTGAATCCTTGAAAATTTTATATTTTTCAATTGAATCTATGTTATTTACCATTATTTTACATTGTCATTACTTTTGTGTTTTTACATAAAAGAAATAAAACAATATAATTAAGTTTTGAGTTCATATTTTTAACTGAATTCCTTTTATAAAAAATAGTTGTTCTTTTTTTTTTTTTTTTTCAATTGAGCTCCCATCATTTAATTTTGTAGTCAAGTGAAGTGATGTAACAATTCAATTTTGTAGTCTCCAAGAACAATATTATAAACTTTGATAAAAATAAAAATAAAATCTAAAAACCTAATTATCTTTATAAAAAAATAATTTATTTTTTTAAATTAAATACTAGAATAAAAATCAAACCAAGTGGAGATAGATTCCATTGTTTAGTAAATATAATTAAGGTTCTAAATCTAGATTTTCATTTTTCTTACAAGTTTGTGGTATTGTATTTGAAACTGCAAAACTAAATGGTCATTTGAGATTATAGCAATGACAAAATTTAAAAAATATAAAAATTTTGAAAACTTAATAAAATAATTTATTTTAATATAAAATCAATTAAAAGTACTAAAATAGAGACTTAAAACTTAATTATGTTGTTATTTTCTTATTTTTTTTATTTAAAAACATGTAAGTGATGATATAAATTAACAACCAAATCATATAGTTGGTAACAAAATTAAACCTAGAGAAAAATATAAAATTTTGAATACTAAATATAATAAATTTTTAATAGAAATTTAATTGAAAATAATCCATTTAAAACTTAATTAAGTCATTATTTCTTTTATAATCCATTTAAACTTGTCATATAGTCATACTTTGATAGGCTTTCTTACCGTCAAAATATGAGATGTTGGCGGGTCAGATATCATCTATGTATTAGTTCTAACAAAGTTTGCAATGAGGATCTGCAAAAAGAGAGAAGGCTCTAGAGTGAGGATTCACAATAAAGTGAATAGAAAGAAGTTTTAGTGAAAAGGAAAAGAAAGCTGAGGGCGTGCATGGAAGAAGACGGAGCCAACTTTAAAGATATTCTACATAATTAAAACTAGAAACCATAATTAAGAATGACCTAGTTTAGGTCAACTCAGTTTAACTAATGTAAATTTTCTACTCTTATTTAAAAAATATCATTACATGAATTTTAACATCAATTGTTTAAGAATTACTGTAAAATTTTAACATGAAAAGTCATATTCGTGACGAATTAATTGATAAGATTCTAGATGAGATAAGAAGAAGATGGTCCTTCTTCTAGGTTTGGGTTTGACTTTATGAAAGGGTAATGGTGGTTCTAAAACAACTATAGATATTATTGCTTTGGGGAGTTGGGTAACAGTGATAGCTCGCTGTGTGTAAAAGGGTAAGCGTGATAGTGTTTGGACGGTGGGGTAGAGATAGTGCTATGGCAAAATTTGCCAAATTTTTAATATAGATCAATTTGATTGGGCAAACAAAAGTTGAAAGAAGGAAAAGAAAACACTAATTAAATCTCCTTTTCTATCCAACAATGTCAACGATATGTCATTAAACATGACTCAAGTAAGTATCAATTGTTAATAATTCAATGCAAACTTAAAGATGAGATCTTAAGGAGGTTATAAATTTATAATAATTATCAAAATATTTAGATAAGAATATTTATAATATCACGCTCCTTCGATCTAAAATAAATAAATAACAAGACCCGAGTAATTAATTCGCCTTTTTCTATTTAACAATGTCAACTATGTCATTAAGCATGACTCGTGTCGACATCAATTTTCATTGAATGCAAACTTAAAGATGGGATCACATTACACACTTAGAAGACAGTAATATGAAAATGACAACGAACGTACCTGAATAACTCAATAGGACCAAAATCACATTAACTATGTGAATAAAAAATGTAATCCAGTTAACCTATAATAGGGTTATAACAATTGTCTTTAAAAATTACGTTGTAATAATTGTTCCTTTTAGAAAATGATTATAATCACTATAAAAATGTAAGAATATCAATATTTTAAAAGTTACTTTGAATATTTAGCACCGTTTGTTGTTAGAGTAATATTCTAAATTACTTTATTGTTTTATAGTAGTGAAAAGAATTTATTACTCACTTGAATTTTATGGTTTTTTTTCTTAAAATGATGCAATTTGCATGAATATAGTTTAAAATGGATATTTTTCTCATTACTGACACGATTTTATAATAAAGAAATTGTATATGTTAATAATGATTTTACTTAAAAAAACCAAGAAATTATGCTATGATTTTCATAGAAATCATACTCAAAACATATGATTTCAATTATATAATTAAATAAAATCGTGCATTAGAACGATTTTATTTAATTATATAATTGAAATCGTATTCAGCTGACACAATTTTCTTGTCCTTAATACACTTCTTATTCATACCTCCTATTCGTGCACACACTCTTAGTTTTCAATATTTAATAAAAAAATTTAAATAATTTATGAAATAAATTTTTTTGAGAGAATATTTAAAATAAAATTAGAAAAATATTATTTGTTATTTGTAGTATTTAATATAAAAATTTAGAATCAGAATGTAGAATTGGAAAAAATAAAAAACATAAATATTAAAATGGAAAAAAAAGATGAGAAATATTATTATTAACTAGGTTTTGTTATAAAATGTGTAATATTTTTAGTTATAATTTAGTAATGAATAATTAAATTTAAAACAAGATTAATATAATTAATTTAAAATCGATATAACATCTTTTTTTTTTAAATCTCTGTTTTAAAAAAAGACTCTTTTTCTTAAAAAAAAAAAAGTTAAGGGGTTGATAAATCTCTAAACCATAAAGAAACACCACAAAAATTTTAGAATTGTTTATAGATATGTGAAATAAAATCCTAAAATATATATAAAAAAAGCTCAAAAATAATGAAAAAAAAAATAATAGTAAAAACAATGGAATTTTAAAAATTGGGGAGGCTCAATCCATTCGGGAGTGGCCAGTACATTCATTACCTAATTTCAAGTAACTTTCGTTGTTGGACTGTCTCAATTCGAATTCTATCAAAAGTTATAAATATTTGAAGTTTTTTCGTCCTAAAATTTGACAAATCAAAATCTATAATAAATTTATACAATATAAAGACTCTACTATCAAATATATACTAAAAGAAGTTTCAGCTAAAAAATTTGGATCAAAAGCCAATTTCTATCTATGTTTGATGAATTTTATAAGAATACTAACATGTTTTTTGAAAGAGGAGCAATAAAGGATAGAGGTGGAACCAGACTTTCATGCTCACGTATTAATTAAAGTCGTTACTAATTTTAATTAAAATTATTACAAATTTATAACAAAACCTAGTTAATAATAATATTTCTCATCTTTTTTCCATTTTAATATTCATGTTTTTTATTTTTTACAATTCTACATTTCAGTGTCTAGCGTTTTATATCAAATACTACATAAAATAAATAATACATATTTATTAAACTATCTAATATTTATTTAAAATATTTTTCTCAACAAATTTTCATTTCATAAATTATTTAAACTTTCTTTTATGAAGTATTAAAAACTAAGAATGTGTGCGCGAATAAGGGTGCGAATAGGACGCGTATTAAGGACAAAATAATTAATTCAGTTGGACACGATTTTAACAACAAAGAAATTATCCCAAGGAAAATGATATTTTGACACTGCATTTTCTCTTACTTCCGTTTGACACTCCGACGTGGAATTTGTTGTCCCGCGTGACAATGAAAGAGAAAACGCATTTGTTTTTGGCATTCCACCCCTGAGATACATGTGTGTGTTCCAAAATTACAAACAACGAACCACTTATTTGAACTGAGCTAACCACTTAGTGTTTTCACCCCTGAGACACATGTGTGTTCCAAAACTACACATAGCGAACCACTTATTTGAACTGAGCTAACCACTTAGTGTTTTCACCCCTCAGACACGTGTGTGTTCTAAAATTCCGCACACCGAACCACTTATTTGAACTGAGCTAACCACTTATATATGAAAAATATTACTTTGACACTGCATTTTTCATATATATATTATTGAACACTAAGTGGTTAGCTCAGTTCAAATAAGTGGTTCGCTGTGTGTAGTTTTGGAACACACACGTGTTTCAGGGGTGAAAACACTAAGTGGTTAGCTTAGTTCAAATAAGTGGTTTGTTGTGTGTAATTTTGGAACTCACACATGTGTCTCAGGGGTGGAATGTCTGAGGGGTGAAAACACTAAGTGGTTAGCTCAGTTCAAATAAGTGGTTCGTTGTGTGTAGTTTTGGAACACACACGTGTCTCAGGGGTGAAAACACTAAGTGATTAGCTCAGTTCAAATAAGTGATTCGTTGTTTGTAATTTTGGAACACACACATGTGTCTCAAGGGTGGAATGCCAAAAACAAATGCGTTTTCTCTTTGATTGTCACGCGGGATAGCACATGCCACGTCGGAGTGTCAAACGGAAGTAAGAGAAAATGCAGTATCAAAGTATCATTTTCCTTATCCCAATTGCATACAATTTTATTGTATGCCTAGAACATGATCTCTACTTTAAATTTTCATAACGAGATCGTGTTCAGCTGATACGATTTATGTATTTTGATAATAAAAAAACTTTATTTATTTTAGACAATACTAATACAAATTGCACCATTTCGGAAAACAAAACCATAAAATTTCTTTTTCTTAAATAAATGTTCAACGATTATTTCTTTCAAAAGTGTAATTTCTGTAGTCTATAGTCTCAAAATAGAGATTTAATTATACAATATATTTTCTCCGTCTCATCATAAATACCATGCAAGTATTAAAAACAAATTTAAAAGTGAAAACCATTTAAATTTTTAATATAATGTTAACTTCATTCACTTATAATGTAAATGATAGATAGTAAAACTTTATAATTTTTTCTTTTACTTATTAATATTTTATCATAAAAGATTTTATAATGAAGCATGGATTTTTTAATAAAACAAAAAACTATTGTCGTAATGTATTTAACTAAATCCCACATCTTACTATGCATGTTAAATCAGTTTAGTATCTTTTGTATTTAGGTGAGTCTGTGGTTTAGTATCTTTTTAAAATCTTCTTTTCAGAATCATCCAAACCTTTATTTTAATCAATAAATAAATTATTAACATATATATTAGAAGTTTTTAAACAATAATAACTAATTTTAAGTTTATAATATAACCAATTTGAATTAATTATAAGAATTTTGAAGTGTAAAGGTATTATTAAAAATTCAAATGATTTTTAATTGATAATATAATTTATGATAAAATAAATTTTATAATAGTTGAACTTTTACATATTCTTTTCTGAATAATTTAGTTAGTTGTTAAATTTTATAATAGTTAAAACTTTATATATTGCTAAATTTTATAATATGTGTATATGTTGTTAAATTTCAAAAGTTAATTGTTAAATTTATTTATTAAATGGTTGAGAAATATTTGTATATTAAATACTAATATTTATAAATAGAATATTTTAAATAAGTATTGATGAAAGAAGGTCCAAACAAGGCCTAATCTCAAGGTCCGTGGCAAAATACTTGGAAACCAACGAGGAGTTAAAAGCACCTATACAGATCAAAATGTTGACTACTCAGTTTGAGGATCATTTGTAAAATTATACAAATAGTGTAGTAAATTTATTCGTTGTAAAAATAAACCCTAAGTGCCTTAGGATTAGAAAAGGCACCTAGGTTATGGTTAGGAACACCTCATGTGGAGATGTGCTAGGTAAACCCTAACCCTAGCGTGTGATGCAAGCTAGGGTTTCACTTAGTTTATAGCTCACATCACCTATGATGAAGCTTGTACGAGAAGCTTCTTGGATTCTATAAATAAAGGCATAGGGCTATTGTATTTCAAGCTTGATTTACCTAATGGAATGCTGCTAAAATTTTTGTACATTGTCAAGTTTCCAATTGAGTTTTTTCTCCAAGAAGCTTGAGACTCTCTCTTGAAGGTTGGCCCAACCTCCTTTAAGTTTCTTGCATCGCCTAGTTCATCATCACTTGAAGCTTCAACCGTAAACTTCCTCCACACTCTTACTTTTCACAGTTCATTCTTCCATGTCCATTGCTTCAGTTGGCTTTGAGGAGTTCTTCTATTGATTCGTTCAGTGCAAAATCCTCTTTCTACATCGCAACAAGTTGTAGCACCATTGCTTCGGTTGGCTTTGAGGAATTCTTCCATTGATTTATTCAATGCAAAATCCTCTTTCTACATCACAACAAGTTGTAACACACGCAAGAAGCAACAAGTACCAAGAAACTCCTCTATCAAGTATAAAAATTAATTAATTATTTTAGCTTACATAATCGTACAATGAAAATTTGTGGAAGCATTTGTTGTTTAGGTAGATTATTTAATATTTTGTTCAAATGGGGAGACCTAGTTTTGAGAAAAATTTGATTTAAATTTGTTGTGAACATTAAAAAATTTATCGCAAAACTTATTAAAAAATATGGATATTAAAAATGACAAATCCTGATACCATTATTTTTTACTATCTCAAATAAGGTGACATAACATAAATGATTGTAATGTATGAAATGTGGATAGCATTTGATTAAGTTAAATAAATATTTTATGATATATTTTGAAGTAAGTAATTTACTTAAGATTATTGAATTTGAAGGGTAACCAATTTATCTTTATAAAAATTACAATTAGTAAGCTTTAAGATGGTTTTCATGTTTCCTATTTTTTTACTTTGTAATTTTTTATAAGATTTTTGCGGTTGTTCGATTTTAGAGAATCTACCACTAGTTCTATTTAATTGAAGAGTTAGCGTTGAATACATAAAGTTTAACAAGTGTAAACAATTTTTTTTTCTCCAATAGACTTTAATCTCCGTAACTATGAAATTTTGTTAAAGAAATGTTGGTGTTCACAATTAACATGTAATTTTTTATGTTCTATTAGATTTCACTACAAGAAAAATTGCTTTTAGAAACTAATTTATTGGTTTCTAAAATGATAAAATTGGTCACTAATGTATTTAGAGACTAATTTAGAAACTAATAGTAATAAGTGGCTAAAACCTTGGTAACTAATTTTATATACCAATTTAGATACTAATTTAGAAACCAATTTAGTGACCAATTTCATTGAAACCAATTTAGTGACCAATTTCATTGAAACCAATTTAGTGACCAATTTCATTGAAACCAATTTAGTGACCAATTTCATTGAAACCAATTTAGTGACCAATTTTATTAAAATCAATTTAGTGACCAATTTTATTGAAATCAATTTAGTGACCAATTTCATTGTAACCAATTTTGTGACCAATTTTATTGAAACCAATTTAGTAACCAAATATATAAATACAGAAAAATGGTCTCTAAATTGGTTTCTAAATAATGATAATATTATACTTTTAAATTATTAAATTTGTGATATCATATTTTGTTCTTGTTAAAATAATTTAGAATAGAAAAGTAAAATTATTTTTTAATTTGATACGAGAAATAAAAAATATTTGGGTTTCAAATATAACCATGTGGAAAAATGAGTCATTATATCAAAATGATACACTATTGCATCCCATGCCAACACAATATGAAGAAGTACCATACAAAGAAAAAATTTGTTTGTGCAGTTTTTCTTTTTCTGTTTATACCGTCCTCTCTGGGTTGTTTTTGTAGACGCTGTGTTTTATATTAATAATAATAGTTTCTCCATTCTTTTATGATGCTCAATTCATCATTGTCATAAACTCGAAGTGGATTGTTACTTCTTGAATTCAAAATCAATGCTAATACAAATTAATACTCGAACTGGTTGTATTGGACCTAATAGTTCAAGGATTGAAAATGACACATAGTAATTATTGTTGTTAGGCAAACAGACATATAAAAGAAGATCAATGTCTAGTAGCATTCACGGTTTGTGATCCATTTTCTAAAACCAAATATGTTAATTTATAGTTGAGATTATTATAAAATGTTTTTTTTTTTTTTTTGTAGAAAATAGTTTCTTGTGGTTTGTGTTTATAAAAAAGAAAAACTATTTAATATATGGTGCAATCTAGATTCTTAATTTATGCAATATGATTTAGTTCATTCTTTTTATATGGCATGTAGCAAGACCTACATACTAGCATGTGAAAAATGATTTGGATCGTTGATTTCTACTACACAATATAGTCCATTAATTTCTTGTGACACGTGGTATAATACTCGCAATATGTCTAACATTTAACAATTTTGTTATGAGATTGGGGTTATATAGATTATTTTTCTCTACATGTGAAATGGTTTGTTCATGTCCTATCACACATGCTACAAGGCATGCAAATTATATTTCCTTAATATTGATTGAATTGGTTCAAGAATCAACTATTTGTAATAGTGTGATATATTCTTTTTTTATTGCCACATTAATGTAATATACACGGTTGATTCCAACAAATGAGATTAGGTTTGTTGCATAATTAAGTTATTGGTGGTGCTTATCATTTCAGTTGCTTTTATTCTTATTGGTTTTCGTATGAGTGTGTGTTTAGGTTCTAAGTTTTGGTTTGTACCTTGTCCCTTGTTTATAAGTTATCATTTTGTAATAATAATCAAGTTTTTTTTTTCTTTGAAACATATTAAGAAAACACATAATTAAATTTAAAGACAGGAAAATTAAGAAGATTAATGGAAGTTAATACATGCAAATTATATAGCTGCAATACCCAATATTTTGTAATGAAGGTAATTAGGAACTAACAAATAAGGAATAAGGACTATTTCACTTAATGATGTTGACCACTAGTGCTACTTCTCATTAACAATTTCACTATCATGATCAATTTTAATTATTTAATGATACATTTGAAATGACAATTTAGTAAAAATTATAGTTTAGGTAAACATCCTTCAAATTGTGAGTTGGTGAATATTCTTACAATGCAAAGACAAAACATAAAGTTAACAATAATAAAAAAAAATATGATTCTACATTGATTTTGGAAGACTCTTTACATCGATTCTATAATCAATGTTGATGTGAGCGATGTAACAAGTTTATGATTTTTTACATCAGTTCTTTAACTAATGTAAAATATACCGATATTACATCAACTATAGACAGTCGGTGTAAAAGAGCATTTAAAAAGAGCAAAAAATGATACATATTACATCAGTTGTAAGATGTAATGGTTTGACGAATCTATAATTAATACAGGAAAACAACATAAAAATTTTTAGAATTTTCTTACAAGTGTAAGTATGTGAAATAAGAGCCTAAAATATAAAAAAAAATTCTTTAAAATACTAAAATAAAAAACTAATAGTAAACGGTGAAATTTTAGAAAAAAATTTTATCCAAAATCTCCAATGGATATTGGCCACTACATTCCTTACCTAAATTCGAGCAACTTTCATTTTTAACATGTCACAATCCGATATCTCTATCAAAAGTTATAATCGTTTGAATTTTTTTTGCCTAAATTTTGACAACTCAAAATTTATGATACAACAACCGATGTAAGCCAAAATATGTGTTTCAATTGGAACATGCAACTCCACTTTCTACATCAGTTAAAACTCACAACCGATGTGGAAAGTCACTTTGTTACATTGGTTGGAGCAGCAACCATAGTAATAAGTGACGCACATCATTGTTTTTTCAAAAAAAAAAAATAGTGGGATTTACTAATATGGTAATCCATGGTTAATGTTTTTAATTTTGCATTAGGTGAGGATGTACTATTTAGTAATTATTTGAGTAACTATCATGACTTGACTGAGGTAAATTGTGTTAGCTTAACTTGGCCTCGACTTCTAGTCATATTGTTCTTTTGGCTTAGAGCTTGAGCTTCTGAGGTTTATAAATTGTGATGTACGATAAAAAATAAGGTGAATTCATGGATTCCTAATAGTTTGATGGTTATATATCAAATTTAGTTTGAAACAAAATATTAAAGAAGTTATCCTCTTTGCTTGTTTTTGTTGATAAGGTGACCTATTGGGACAAATTAAATGGAACACGTGATGGCGATGGTTGGGTATTTGTTTTTGGTTTGTGGTCATATAACATTGTGGTTGGATGTATGGGTGAAGAACATTTTTGTGTCTCATGCATTGTTGGTACTTGCGAAGTACTTTATCTATAATGGAAAACTTTGAATTATTTGAAAACCATTATAAATATTTAAGAGTATTTTGGAGGGGATCCTACAAAGTTTGACATGCAATAATGTATTTTTTCCTCTCCATTATATGGACATTCATTGTGCATGTTCCTTTGTCAATTTTGTCATTCCACCTTTTCATGGCAATCTAGTGAAGTTGCTCAAGGTTATATGTTAGTTTTGGTATTCACTTCCATAATCCAAATTGTAGATGAAACTTATTGTTTGATGTCATACCACACATAAGAGACAAGTTAATGTAATGGAGGTGGTCTATATTATTACATTCTTGTATGCATATGATGACAAAGATGACTTTAAAACCCTATAAAGAATCCATCAAAACTAGTGTATGAACACATTAAAATAGGTTAAACAATTGAAACAACACATTATTATTGAGAAAACAAAGTTTAATAGAAATCACCTCATCATTTGTTATTCTATTTACAAGTAATTTGTGACTTATTAAATCTCTACATGGGGTTTTGGTAAATCTTAACCATCTTTCAAATCACTTGCTAATACAATGAATTTTTTTTTAATGACAAAATAAATTATATTTTTTTGTCATATTAAAACTTAAATTTTTTATTTCAACACTAAGGAATAGAACAATTAACGATCCATTTTAGAATGGACAAAAAGAAATGTGACATTAGGCCCAAGATTGTGATCACAAAACTCAATGTCCATTTTATTTTATATTGGGTAAAATTCTCAACATAGTTCCTCATAAAATTGTGTCAAACTACCACAACCCAAACTAGAACATCTAACAAAAGCAAATACAACAAGTGAACTTTGTTCCTTGATCTATATGGCATAAGCAACCAACCAATCAACCCAAGTACATACACTTGATAATGTTTATGTAATTGTTCTTTGTTCTTTGCTTAGTAAGTCTTCTAACATTAACATGTTCTCCTTTAATCACTTTAGTTTAATTGTTGACCAATCCAATGTTTCTCCCTTTCGACAAACAAGAAAACCCAACAATTGTCTACATAATATGTTCCAATAAAAAAGTTTTGGTCCACTAACAACTACTCTTGTCAACGTTCAGAGAAAACTTGAGAATTACATCTTCCAACGTGATTGTACACTCATCAACAAGAAGAATAAATGTGTGGGTCTCTAGTCTACACTACTTAACAAAAGAAGTTATTAAACTATCATCATTTGTGAAGTATTTATCACACAATACATCATAAAACCTCGTAACAACTAATGAATCTACAAGTTTTAGCTTTGGTTCAAACATGGAATGATGATATGATTGGATAACAACACCACCAATGATCTATACAATGAAAGTAACATTGAATATATATTTTACACCTCATGAAAATTAACTAAATTCAGTATGACTTATCATGTAATAACTCTTACTTAACCTTGTAGGTTTTAAATCCAACAATAAAGGGGTGGATGAAGACATTATTGTTTAGCACAAAGTACAATATTCTAAGCAATTAAGAAAAACAAATGACTTGCTCAATAAAGGAATGTGTGTGTTCAAGACAGATACCCTACAAAAAGTTTACAAAAAGATAGATACTTTCTCAACATTAGGCCAATTTAGAGTATTTCTACGTCAAAGCAACAAAAGAAGTTGTATTGACCAAATATAAATAACATCAAAAATTTTTCCATAAGATGTAGGTGTGTCCATGACTGAGGAAGAATCCATAGGGTTTGGAAGTTGGAGCCAAATAGAAATAATATCATATTTTTTTCATAGGAGTGTGGGCTCATCTATGAACTGTGAGATCCTCAGTCAAATAAAAAAACAACATTAGATTTTTCCTCAAATAAGTTTGGATGCACCTGCAGGGATATGGTTGTATCCACCATGTGGGTATGGAAGCCTAAACCATAGAGAAAATAACATCAAATTTATGCCATAAGAGCTTAGATGAATCCATAGGGTTATAGGAGCTCAAAAAAAGTATAAATAACATCGCAATTTTTTACCATAGGGGTGTGTAAGCCTCTACTAAATAAAAATAACATCAAAAGGTTTCAAATAGTGTAAATGCATCCATAAGGGCGTGGGAATCTCTGTCAAGTAGAAATAACATAATAATTTCCTACAGTAGGGTGTGGTAGCCACAACCAATGAGAAATAATATTGGAGTTTCACCCATTATTAGCCTGTCGCATATGCTTATGACTTATCAATAATCATTATTGATGTTGACTAAATTTTGTTAGATAATAGAGTTGATTTATATGATATTATTAACCTATTTTATAACTAAAATCAACTCTCTCTATACTTAAAATCTACTTAATTCTCAATTTTATTTGAATTTTGTTAATAATTTATGATGAGGGTTAGAAAAGGATTTAATTGCTAATTTCGTGTATTTTGGGTTAATTTGAACAAAAAAGTATTGGATTAGAAGATGGAGGATGAAAGACTTGAAAGAGAGATGGAAAAGAGAAGATTGAAGTAAAAAAAAAAAAAGTCACGTCCAGCACAGGAAACTTGAGCCGGGCACAATAGGACCCAAGAGCAATTCCAGAGAAATGCGTCAGGCACACATTACATGGGTCCGACGCAGGTTAGGCCCAAAAGTAAAACAGTATTAGAATCCAATAGTGTTTGGCACAGTTAAGCTGGGTCAAGCACAAGCTTCAAAAATACAAGTTTATTTAATAGTTGTTCATATTAGGGTTAGGCATCTTAGGCTATTGGAGCTCGAATTTCACTCTTAGAAGATAGTTTTAGGATTTCGTGTGGATTCTTCTTTTTTATTCCACTATTCTATTGTAAGGTTTGGTATCCTCATGTCTATGAGGAACTAAATTATCTATTGATGGGGTTAGGTTAAACCTTTCTGAACTCTCATGTAATCATTTCTGTTAATAGTTATGTTTTTCCTTTTATTATATCAGTATTTTAATTCTATACATAGTGCATGTTGTGTTGGTTTATAACTAGATTATTAATTCTTGAGAGTATTGGAAAATATCTCTTGATTCCATATCTAAATTAAATTATCGAATGAAAGCTCATGTCTAGGAATAGAGCGTGATTCAATCACTGTCACTCTTGTGAGAAGGCAAGATTTATTTATCTAAATGATCAATAAATTGATGATTAATAATAATCTTAGGCTCATCTGCTAAGGAATTGGGGGTGAGTAATTTTGTGGGTTGACATTGATTAATGACAGAAAAGAAAGAAAACATTTTTGTTAAGTGAGAGTGAATATTGGAGAGACTTAAACTTGACAAGTTGATCACATCATTGTTAATCCTTTTTTCTATGTTTAAGTGTTGATAAAAACATTCTTTTAACTATTTTTAATTTCTAAACCTATAATCATTTTATTAAATTGTTTATAAAATCTGAATTTATTATATCGTAGTTATTGTTTCATATTTCACAAATCCTTTTGGAAGAACAATAATTTTATTACTTGCAACATTGTGACTGGTGCACTTGTCATCATAGCAAATTAGGCTAACATTAGACAATCAATGATTTGTGTTAGTGTCTTTGGGAATTGAATGTTGCGTAATGCCTTAAGGGATTTAATATATTGGTGAGTTAAGGAATTATTGGTTGAGATTCATTATAAATGAATGCTACAAAGTTTTTTTCTTTTTTGTCCTCAACAACAATGTGTTATAAGCTTTGTTTGAACACAAATTGCCATATCACTATAGAAAGAACATTTAAAGTCATAAGTGATTTGCTTAACGTGTGTAGTTATTATTTGTTGGCAAGAATCCAAGTTTAATGATTTGATAAATCAATTCAAGTTTGAATATTAGTTTGGGTATGGTTTGAGTCTTTGAATTATGTTTGTTTGCTTTCGTCATGCTAGAAATATGCAAGAGCTCCTTTGAATCAAGTAAAAATCAGTATTGAAAAATAAGTTTTTTTGAAAATCTTTTATACTGTGTGAAAAACAATTGATTGTTTTTCAGAATCAATCGATTGAAATTTGCTTCACAAAAATCAATCGATTCAATTGGAAAAACAACCTATTGATTTCACTTAAGTGCAAAAATGTTATAAAATAACAAGTGTTGCATGTTTCGAACATGCGCTTTTGAGATTTCAAAAAGTTAAAAACTCTAAAATACATTTGTGATTACACGTTGTGAGCAAGATAGCTTCTTGGTAGAGAGCTTTTTCAAAGATTTAGTAAAAAGTAACCTTGATTCTCATTCTTGGAGCAATTCTTGTGTGTCTTTAACTGATCGGTGCATGAGTACAACAAGGTTTTGGTTCAAAGAAGTGTTTCTTGTCTTTCTTGATAGGTTGTAGATGTTGTATTGGGTTTAATCTTTGACTTGTAATTCGTTTTCTTCAATTGCTTGTGTTGTAAATCATCTAGATAAGGTGTCTAGGTGTATTTGGTATTGTTGTTTCATCTAGATAATGTTTCTATGTGGGTTTTGTAGACGGGTTCTACTATAGTGCAGTGGGGTGCTGCATTAGGTGTTGTTTGCAATCTTGTAGGGTGAAAGATTGTGTCTTGTACTTGTGTTTTTTCATGTAATCATTGATTGATTAGTGAAGTCTTTGCTAATGTGGCAAAGAAACTGGATGTAGCTCTTAAAAAAGAGTGACCTAACACAAAATTTGTGTTCTTTGCTATTCTTTAAGCTTTCTTTAATCGCACTTAGTTTCTGCACACGTTTGGTTCTGTTGTGTAAAACAATCTACCATTTGTAAAAATCAATCAATTATTTTTTGGGAAAAGTTAGAAAAAAAATTGGTTTTCAGGGAAAGTGAATACTGACAAACTTGTTGGCAATTATTTTCTTTTAATCTTTTTACACTTCAAATTAAAAATTCAATCAATTGTTGTACAAAATCCTTAATTGGTTAAAATCTATTAACAGTGATTTCTGGAAATCTCAGTCAATTGATTTATCATTTCAATAAACTATTTTTTTATCTGAATATTTAAAAATTTGGCTAAGACTTTTTTGAAAATTTAGCTTATTATTTGTTTAGAACAAAATACTATTTTTCTTGTATTCTGACACTAAAGAAATTTTAATCAATTGTTTCTTAATTTCAATCGATTGTTTTATTGTGACAAATTAAGAAAAATGACAAAATCAATTTTTAGTAAGTTGTTTTTTCAATTTCAATTGATTTTTTTTTTGCTTGAGTTGTGTTGAACTAATTTTATAGTTTATTGATTAATTAAGATTATCGTCCTCTCTTTAAAGTTTTTTAAAAAGAATTTATAGATCAATTCAACTCCTCCATCTCAAAACCCCTCAAACACCCCATCCCCCCCCCACCATCCAACCACTATCTCCTGTCTCACATTCACTCGATCCT
>Ga0099824_1000670_pt1 | contig 43069 bp, 29 predicted proteins | sample SiratrowhiteBW_FD_76837 | JGI IMG/M metagenome (GOLD analysis project Ga0099824, IMG submission 76837) | Root nodule microbial communities of legume samples collected from California, USA - Siratro white BW | ecosystem: Host-associated > Plants > Roots > Nodule | place: USA: California... | reverse complement strand
TATATATATATAAACAACTATTGTATCTGGAAATATTATAGTTTTTTGGAAAAATAATGCAAGGAAATGATGACCAGGCATGTTCCTTGCCACTTGAAACATTATGAATAGGATTTCAATTTCAAAATTAAATCTCCCTCTTGAATTTTAGGCCAAGTTAGGATAGACATATCTAGATTGAAAATCTACATTACATTTCATCTTGATTACCATTTGAATTTGAGGATGATTTCTCCTATAAATAGTATGTCTAACTCTTGTAAGACAACTTTGAGGATATTAAATAAGAGAATGATTTTTAGCACATTGTTTATGACAAGTTATTCAAAGAGTTTAACAAGTGACACAATTTTCTTCATTTCCTCTTAAGTCTTCTCCTCCTTTTCATTATCTTTTTCATTTTATTCAATCATTTTATGCTTAAATTTGACACTTAAAATATATATTTTTTTGTATTTATTTTATTATACATTGATTATTGGAATCATTAATCCTAAGATAATCATGAAAGCATTTTATGATATCATCACTTGAAGATATTCAACTCATGTTTATACATATATGTTTTGAAGCATGCTACCATCAATATTATCCTAAATTAGGTAATGTGAGTTAAATAGATAGTTATTAGAATGGAAGTTAATAATATGTATCATGAATTAGGTAATGTGAGTTAAATAGATAGATTATTATAAGGAAAGTTAATTCATGCATAACAATTTGAGTGTAGCATAAAAGGTGCAATATAAACGTTATCAAAGTAAACAACAACTATACTAGATGAACATGATTTAGGTTCTTAATCTACCAGAACAAATCTTTAGAGATATTTTTATAAATTTTGAAGAAATGCTGTAAAGGAAAAAGGTTTATCTATCCTCTCTATCATAAATGACCATGAGGGATACTCCATGAGTGAACACTTTCAATAGTTCTATGAATTGTTATCACACAGGACCGGTTGGCTTTAGCAACAACAATATCTTCTCGTGTTGATTCCTTTACTGCTCCAAGAACTGCTCCTTAGTGTACCGAATGCTCTGAAATCCACCGTCCCGGGAGAGAGGTCCTGCAGGCACTCCGACGCTCAAGTCAATTTAGGGTTAAAGTGTGCAGGGATATAGATCAAAGTTTATAAGTACCTGGCTTGAGATGATTGAGCCTGTATTTATAAGTGTAATAGTGGGCTTAATGAACATGGGCCCATTCTCTTCTGCTATATGATTTCGTAACAAACATTAATTACAGGATATTCAGTTACCATTTGTGCTTACCTGTGATATTCCTCTTTCTGACATAACGGATATTAATTACAGGATATTCAGTTACGATTCGTGCTTACCTGCAATATTTCTGTTCCTGACACACCCCACGTGCTCATCACAAGATGGTTATATAGGGCTATTGACTCGATGGTGGGTCCCGACCGAGGACATATTTCGGTCAGCCCACAGTGGTCAGTTGGCCATATAGTACATAGGCCCCCCAGTCCTTGAGGGCACGAAAGTGGCCGAAAAGGATTAAAGGAGACCGACCAATCAAACTTTCATATTTGCTAGTAGGGCCGACCGAGAGCGATTGTAGCGCTGCATTTGCTCGTACTGTAGCTTCGCGCCTCTCGAGTTTTGTGCGTGAAGTGATGGGTGCGTGGATTTGAGCTGTTGGGAAGGGATAAATTCGACGGCGCAGGTGCGGCCACATCACCCCAAGTTTTGGCTATAAATAGCCCTTGGATCCCGACATTCGCTGTCGTTTTCGTTTCTTAAGCCGAGTAGCTTTGTCAAGTCTTCGGTCGTCCATTGCCATCCTTTGAGGTAACCATGGCTTCCTACTCTTTGCATTCTTATTCCGTTTCTGGTTCTTCAAGTAGTCGGTCTTCCTCGAATGACCGTAGGAACATAGCCGAGCAGGGGGTCGGCCGTATTGGGGAATCGTTTGGTAGTACCTCCGATGAGGGTAGCTCTGCTGCTGGTAGAGATGAGGGGGCGAGAATAGAGGAAATTGTGGTAGAGAATGGGGGGTAGAGTCTTCGGCCTCCAGTAACAACGTGGAAGATGCTAACAAAGTTAGCCCTTCCAATGATGACTGGGTGGTCCAGGATGTTCGGACGGTGTATTCCAAATACCTCACCACTACCGCCCTCAGGGACTTAGTCGACGTCCAGGACTTTGTAGAGTCGTCCGTCCCGGACCATACCTTTTCTCTGCATAGATGCCTGACTACCGACCGGGTATTTGACGGTCGGGCCTCTTACCCTGCAGACTTATTCCTCATGTATGCACGGGTATGAAGGATTCTTGCCTTGTCATCCCGTTTAATGATTTTTGCACGGACGTCCTCCGTTACCTAAACGTCGCTCCCACCCAGTTGCACCTTAACGGCTGGGCGTACGTTAGGGCGTTTTATTTTGTCTGCGCTGCCCTAGGCCTTACTCCTACTATTCCTTTATTCTTTACCCATTACCAGAGTCGGCCGGGAAAAAATGTAGGTTAGCTGTCCCTTATTAGCCAAGCGCGCAACTGTCTATTTAAGCCCTTCTCGTCTTCCTATAAACACTTTAAAGATACATTCATTAAGATTATCTTTGGGGAGGTGGGCCGGGGATATATATTTGACAGGGAAGAGCCTAAGTTTCCCTTGTATTGGACAAGATCCCCTGCTCGTGCCACATTTTGGCCACGGTCGGGATTATTGGCGGAGGATAGCTCTGCACTTTCTATGCTTGACTCCCTTCCGAGGGGTATTCCCGCCCGAGATATCCTCAACACCTATTGGTGTGAAGATCCAGCGAGCGCCGTATTCGGTACGTTTTATATTTCTGTTTGACTATCGCATTTTAACGATTTCTGACCGCGTGGTTTTCTTGCAGACATCCTTGCTTCCCAGACTCCCGCCATGAACAAGGTTTTTAAAGACTTGATGTCCTCTGCCCCCGCCGGGAAGAGCAAGCCGCCGGCCAAAGACAAAGGGAAATATATTCTCCGAACACCTACGCCTCAGAAGGTTTCTTCCTTGAACAACATGATTTGGGCTTTATGTGGGCCATGAGGCAAGCTGCCTTCTTCTACCGGGTTCCAATCGATGAGGGTAAGTTTGACAATCGCAAGGATATCTACAGGGTCAAGATGGTGTCGGCAATGGATGTGCTGAATGAGGAGGGCGAGGACGATGAGGATGGCGGGCTTCCGGCTGCTGAAGGGGATCAACCGGACCCCGAAGTGATACTGTCAGACTAGTTTTTGTAAATTGTTAATGGCTTGTATTCGGCCAGTTTTACCTTTCCTTCGCCACACTTGTGTATAACAATGACTTTACCGGTCGGTTTTTGGAATGATAATGATTTTCGCTACACTTGTATAATCTGTTTATCACCGACTAATATGCTTGGCAATTAATTAACGCTCAATCACGTATAAGAATCTGATAAATAATACTAACTTAAAGATTGGAACACGAGTTCTTTATCGGTAGGTATAATAACGCGAATGGTTTCGTGGCAAGCTAAGAGCGTCTAAAGTTGGGCCACCACTCGGTCGACCATCTTGATCGCGAAGGATCTCGTGGTAAACCAAGAGTACCTTAAGTTGGGCCATTCTTTTTCGATCGGCTATCTTGATCACGAATGGAGGTCTCATGGCAAGCCAATAGCACCTTAAGTTGGGCCACCTTTCGGTCGGCCAGCTTGATCGCGAGTGGTCTCATGGTAGGCCAAGAGCACCTTAAGTTAGGCTACCTTTCGGTCGGCCAGTTTGATCGCGAATGAAGGTCTCATGGTAGGCATAGAGCACCTTAAGTTGGGCCACCTTTCGATCGATCAGTTTGATCGAAAATGGAGGTCTCATGGTAGGCCAAGAGCACCTTAAGTTGGGGTCACCTTTCGGTCGGCTGCATGGGATGTAAAACTTTATGTGCGGAATGTAAAAGAGAACTATGATTCTTATTGCGTGTAGTGCCTCGTTAAAACCTCCTTGGCCAAAACCCTCCTTAAGGAAAAAATGTCATAGGTAGGAAAGAGTACACCGTTGAAAAAGTAAACCAATACACATAAGTCTGAATAATAAAAACAAAATCAAACCAACTCGTGACTTTCACTGAAATAAAATTTGAGATGGTCTGCATTCCAGGTATTGGGAATCTGCTCCCCATCCAGTTGCTCCAGCCTAACCGCTCCTTTGCATAACACCTGACTGACTCTGTACTGGCCTTCCCAGTTGGCCGCGAACTTGCCATCCGTCTGATTCTTGCTAGCATCGCCAGTCATTCTCCAAACGAGGTCCCCTTGCTGAAAGTTCCTCAGATTTACCTTAACATTATACCTGCGTGCTGCCCTTTGCTTACAGACTGCTTCCTTTATTCTTGCCTTCTCTCTAAGTTCATCAAGGAGATCTAACTCGGCTTTCATGCATTCATTGTTCAATGAAAGGTCTCTCAGTCGTCTCCTTATTGTGGCTTCTCTTATCTCGACCGACAACATGGCATCCGTCCCGTAGGTGAGGTTATACGGGGACTCCCCTGTAAATGTCTACAGTGTGCAGCGATACGCCCATAAGACCTCGAGTAACTCATCGGCCCATTTTCCTTTGGCAGCTCCTAATCTTTTCTTCAGCTGAGACAAGACTACCTTGTTGGCGGCTTCCGCCTGACCATTCGTTTCCGGGTACTCCACCGAACTGGTTCTGTGCTTGACCCCTAGCTCAGTGAAGAAGGCTTCAAGTTTTTGGTCCACGAACTGCCGGCCGTTGTATGACCGTGTGAGGAACGCCAAACCTGTAAATTAGCTTCCACACGAAGTTTTGAACATTGGCGGCCGTGATCTTGGCTAGGGGTTCGGCCTCTATCCATTTTGTGAAATAGTCTACTACCACAATTCAAAATTGTCGTTGTCCGGTCGCCGGTGGAAAAGGACGTAGGATATTCATTCCCCATTTGGCAAAAGGCCAAGGAGCACTTATGGTTTGTAAGCTGGTCGGTGGTTGATGAATAAGCGGTCCGTTTTCTTGACAACTTCTGCACTTCTTCACGTACTCGGCGCAATCCTGTCGGATGGTCGGCCAGTAGTATCCGGCCCGGATTACTCTGACAGCTAACATTTTATGACCAGAGTGTATGCCACAAATATCGTTGTGTAACTCGTTCATGACATACTCGGACTGCTCTTTCCCTAGGCATTTCAAGAGCGGGGTTGTGAAGCGTCGTTTATACAGGTCGTCGGCTATAAGGACATACCGAGAGGCCTTTTTGGCCAACACTTTATTTGCCACAGCCTCCCCCATCAGCAATGTTTTTAGGGTTTGGATAATAAGCCACCGCTAGCCTTCCTTCATCTCGATGTTCATGCAATCTTCTTCTGATACAGTTGGGCTGCTTAGGGAAAGCTGAATGACAGTGTTAAACCTGCTTTTCTTCTTACCTAGTGCAAGTTTAGACAATGCATCCGCCCTTCCGTTCTTGCTCCTAGGCACATACTGGATCTTTGCATGTTGAAATTTGGAGAGGAGGGTAGACACCTTTTGATAGTATCTTGTTAATAGCGGATCCTTTACCTGAAAAGTATCGTTGATCTGACCGACCGTTAATTGGGAGTCAGTCAAGCATCTCAGTTGTTTGACTCCCATGTCTCCTGCTAGGTTTAATCCATCTATGAGGGCCTCGTACTTGGCCTGATTGTTAGATGCATTGAAGTTGAAGTGCAACGACTGCTCCACTTTTAGACCGCCCGGGCTCTCTAGAATGACTCTCGCCCCACACTGCTTACTGTTGGACGAACCATCCACATACAACGTCCATACGATCTGCTGTTCCGGCGTTTGGAGTTCTAACACAAAGTCGGTCAGACACTGCGCCTTAATGGGCCTTCTCGGTTCAAACTTCAATTCGAACTCTGAGAGCTCGACCGACCACGATATCATTCGTCCGGCCAGCTCAGGCCTCAAAAGGATCTTCTCCACCGGATAATCGGTCTTCACTGTCACTGGGTGACTTTGAAAATATGGTCGGAGTCTCCTAGCGGCATACACGACTGCCAGCGCGACCTTTTCTGTTAGCTGATATCTGGTCTCTGCATCTTGCAAGGCCCTTCCTACAAAATAAACTGACTTTTGGTCTTCCTGTTGCACCAAAGCCGCACTGATGGCATCCTCGGATGGGGAAATGTACAACAGGAGTCCGTCTCCTGGGGTCGGTTTCTGTAGGATAGGAGTTGACGATACTGCCGCCTTTATCTCTGCGAAGGTTTTCTCACACTCTTCGCTCCACTGGAACCTATCCGCTTTTTTCAATGTTTTCACGATCGGCCTTATTTTTTCCGCCAATCTGGGCAAGAATCTGGACAGAGACGTGAGTTTACCAACAAGACTTTGTACTTCCTTGAGAGTGGTAGGACTTTGGGTGTTCAATATGGCCGAGCACTTATCGGGGTTGGCTTCTATCCCCCTATGAGTGAGCATGAATCCCAAGAATTTTCCTCCTTCTACACCGAATGCACATTTTGCTGTGTTGAGTCTCATGTTGAACTTTCGAAGTCGGTCGAATACTTCTTCCAGGTCGGCCAGATGCTGGTCAAACGTGCCGGACTTCACCACCATGTCGTCAACATAAACTTTCATATTTCGGGCGACCTGATCCTTGAACACCCAGTCCATCAACCTTTGGTAAGTAGCACCTGCATTCTTCAACCCAAAGGGCATGACTTGATAACAATAGTTCGAGGCTTCTGTAATAAATGTTGTCTTTCCCACATCTCTATCGTACATCGGAATTTGGTTGTATCCTGAAAATGCGTCTAGAAAGCTGAGCACCTTGTTACCGGCCGCCCCGTCTACCAGGCGGTCAATACTGAGCAGCGGGTATGCGTCCTTCGGACAGGGTTTGTTCAAACTCGTATAGCCGATGCACATCCTCCATTGTCCATTGCTTTTTTTTACCAATACCACATTTGCCAGTCATGTGGTGTAATGAATTTCCTTTATAAATCCAACCTCTAGTAGTTTTTGCACTTCAAGTGCAGCGGCGATTCTTTTTTCCTCACCCATTCTTCTCTTCTTTTGGTCTACCGGTCGTGCTTCCTTACATACGGAGAGTCTGTGGGACATCACTCTCTGGTCCACTCCGGGCATATCCTCGGCCGTCCAGGCAAAGAGATCCCTGTTATCGGCCAACAATTTGGTTACCCTCTGGACTTCACTTTCTGTCATGCTTCCGCCTAATCGAGTGTTTTGGCCTTCTCCTGCCAACTGCCACTCAGTAACATCGTTACTCGGCTTCATCCTCACATCATCATTGATCCTAGGGTCAAGATCCATCAATGCAACCATCCTCTGGGCGACGTTTCTCTTTGCGGTCGGTTTCAATTTCAGACTCGCCACATAGCACTCTCTGGCTATTTTCTGGTCGGCATAAACGGTCGCCACGCTTCCCCGGTCGAACGGGAACTTCATTGCCAGATGCGGCGTGGAGACTATGGCTCCAAGCTTGTTCAAGGACGGCCGCCCCAACAACGCATTGTAGGACGTGTTAATATCCACCACTATATACCTAATAGAGATAGTCCTCTATCCTCGGCCAGGCTCCCCGAACCTGGTGTTCAAGTCAATGTATCCTTTTGTGTCGACCCGTTTTCCGGAGAATCCCACTATCTGCTCATCCAATGGGATTATCTTGCTCTCTTCTAACCTCATTTTTTTGAACGTCCTCCAGTAGAGTACGTCAACAGAGCTGTCTTGGTCTACCAATGTCTTTCTTACTTCACAGTTCGCCAGATCGATGGTGATGACCATTGGATCATCCTGCTGGGTATCGATCGCTTAGAAATCCCGATCGGTGAAAGTGATATCTGACATACTAAGACGCACCCGCCGAATGATCATGTACACGCTTTGGATTGCCCGGAGGTGTGTTTTCCTGGCCGAATTAGACGGTCTTCCCCCATCGAATCCTTCGAAAATAGTATTAACAACTGTCTTCCCGGTATCTGCACGGCGTAGGGGGTTTCTTTCTGCTTTTTCAACGAGGACTCTTTTCCCTAGGACTGCGCTCTTGGCTCCGCCCGTACTGTCGTTGCCTTGCAACATATCTCTGCAAGTGGCCTGCTTGGATTAGCTCCTCGATTTTGTCCTTGAGGGTCGCACATTCTTCTGATATCTGACCATGACAATTATGCTACCAGCAATACTTACTTCGGTCGGCATGTTGGGGCAATACGCCCCTCTTCGGCTGCTTAATGAGGTCAGCACTCAAAGCTTCCTCAAGGATGTGCGTCCGACCAATATTGAGTGGTGTGTACTTTGTGAACCTCTATGCATGGGGTGTGTCCCTGAATCGCGGGGGGTTGGACGACCGATCGTCCCTTCTCCCCTAGCCTTGCTCACCTCTTGAATACTATCGCAATTCTTCTACCTGCATAAATTGAGTAGCCCTCCGGCGGAGATCATCCATCTTGGCCGGGGGTTGCATGGCCAGACTGTCTGCGAATGGTCCCGGTCTGAGCGTTGTGATCAAGTAGGCCATTGCTACCTCCGGTAGGAGTCTGCGGATGCCGAGAGCGACCTGCCCGAACCTTGCCATGAAGGACTTGAGGGATTCTCCCTTCTAGTGTCGAATGTTTACTAGTGCAACCGACGTCATCTGATGTGGCTTACTCGTTGCAGATTAGGCTACAAATTTGGCCTTCAAGGTCGCAAAAGAGTCTATCGACCCGGGGGGTAAGCGAGTAAACCAACTGAGCGCCACCCCCCTCAAAGAGGTTGGAAAGACCTTGCAATATATGTATCCGTTCGTCGTAAACAAGGTCAGCTGGGAAACATACAAGTCGATGTGCTCGTCCGGGTCCGTAGTGCCATCGTACTTATCCAACGTGGGATTATTCCAGTTGGGTGGCAACTTGGTTGCCAGTATGTCATTGGTGAAGGGAAATTAGTGATTTGCCGAATCTTCAACATGTCACGATGTCGCGTCCTGATCGTCCTTGCGAGAAGTTTCTGCCTGACGTTCTCGCTGGGGCTCGTTCCTTTCACGGTCGGCTGTGGCTGTTTGGCCGGTTGGGACCTGTCCCCTTCCGTATGAACGTTTCTACTGTGTTGCGCCTTTTCGATTCTCTCGAGCCTCTGTCGCAGCCTTTTATTTTCCTCTCGAAGGGCGTTGTTGGCACCCGCCTGGCGTAGCCGCTCTTCCTCCCTCTGCAACCTATCGTCTTCTCGTAGCTTGCACATCAATTCTAGCTCTCTCCGCATCTCGGCCAGGATGGCCGAGGGGTTTCCTTCCTGATTGGCTTGTTGGCCATCGTGATTGTTCCTTGTTGTCACCATCGTTGCTAGGTCAATCTCGGCCTCACGGTGGGCGCCAAAATGTTATCGCACAGGACCGGTTGGCTCTAGCAACAACAATATCTTCTCGTGTTGATTCCTTTACTGCTCCAAGAACTGCTCCTTAGTGTACCGAATGCACTGAAATCCACTGTCCCGGGAGGGGGGTCCTGCAGGCACTCCGACGCTCAAGTCAATTTAGGGTTAGAGTGTGCATGGATATAGATCAGAGTTTAGAAGTACCTGGCTTGAGATGATTGAGCCTGTATTTATAAGTGTAATAGTGAGCTTAATGAATTTGGGTCATTCTCTTCTGCTATATGATTTCGTAACAAACATTAATCACAGGATATTCAGTTACCATTTGTGCTTACCTGCGATATTCCTCTTTCTGACATAACGAATATTAATTACAGGATATTCAGTTACGATTTGTGCTTACCTGCAATATTCCTGTTTCTGGCACACCCCACGTGCTCATCACAAGATGGTTATTTAGGGCTATTGACTCGATGGTGGGTTCCGACCGATGACATATTTCGGTCGACCGTATAGTACAATAATAATGGTATTTATCATATTTTTTCAACTTCATGAAATCACAACAAAAGGTGTAGTAAAAAGGAAAACAACTCAATGTAAGAAATGGATAGAATTATCTTGAATGCAAAATTTAAGCCCCAAACACTTATGAGTATAAGCAATAAGCACAACTCTTATTTGTAAAATGAAATTAATACAAGACTTATTTTAAAGAAAACTCTCTACGAAGTAAGGAGGAGACGAAAACCCAACACATCTTATTTACATCATTTTAGATGTCAATGTTTTATTCTTAACACAAAGAGAAATATTTAAAAGTTTGACTCTATAAATGGTGAATAAATTATACTTGAATACTCTAAAATGTATAAAAGCCCATAGAGTCTACAACTTTAGAAGGTTACTTGTCTAGAAATCCATGCATGACTTGTTTCCTAACTTATATGTTAGTTAGAAGAATGAGAAAGAAGAACAAGACTACTAAAAGATAGAAGCCTATAAACAAAAAACATATAACTTTTAAAGACCATCCATCTGAAGCTATCATTGAAAGCCTAAACAAAATCAACCTTTTTATAAGAACTTTGCCTTTATCTCTAAAGGGGGGAAAAAAAAACCAAAGCACTAGATAACGAGAACTAGATAGAAGCTATGTAATAAGAGCTTGAATAGTTCCATAAGAACAACATCTGAAAGCTTGTAGATCTACCTTAAGACAATATTATTATCAAAGCTAAATGGGTGTTCCAAAAACAAGCATGATAAAATAGATAAGGTCATAAGAAGTGAGGTTTAGATTAATGGTCAAAGATTAATCATAATAAGAAGGCGTATACTATAAAGAAACACATGCACCAATTGCAAGACTATAATTTATGCATGTCTTATTTTCATTTGTTGCTTATGGCAATACAAAGTTGTATCAAATGGATGTGAATAGCATGTTCCTCGTTGGCACCTAAAAGATTTGTATGTAGAATAACCCCTTATGTGATTGTGATTGGGGAGAAATCTAATTAAGAAGGAGAAAAAGAATTATAAGATTAATTATAAATTTAAATAAGAAACGTGACAAGAAAAGAATAAGAAGAATAAATAAAAAGAAATTTCAAGAATACAAAAAACCTAGAGAAATAGAGGAAGCAATAAAGAGGTAAAATAAAATATACATCTTTTAAAGATTATAAAATATTTTAAGAGTATAAAAGATTATTCTATAAACCCTAGAAGACTGCATTTGGTCTTCCAAAGAAGTAAAACATACACATGAAATGTATCTACCTTTAAGATGCCACTTTTAAGGTTATGGTGTTAAGTTGTAACTATTTTACTCATTTTTCAAGGTTGTCCCATGTGTCTCTTTACCTTTCAAGAGTCATCTATTTGTTAGGCTAAAAGAAAGAGTTAAGTTGAAAAGGGGATTAATTGAAATTATAAACCTTTTTAACTTTTTTTTTTCAAAAACAAAACAAAGCTATAAATTTTCTTAGAATTAATTAAATTGTGAAAAAAAGTCTTAATTAAGGTTTTAAGATGTATTATATGTTTCTTTATATCCAGGATGAACAAGCAATAAAACCAATAATACAAATATGAAAGAGGTAAAAGCCAAGAATAAAAAATAATTTTTTTTATAGATTCACCTCTCAAAGAAAGCTACAGCCAGTTGCTTAATCACCACCGGTTAAGCCAATTCACTAATTTTAAGTTCTTACACATGTGAGAAGTGTTTAAACACTCAATACTTCTAATGTTTAACCAAACTAAGAATACAGTGAAGCGTCTAAGGATGAACAACAATTTGAATTTTTTCTCTCAAGAGTTTCATACCTTATATAAAATTAAAGGTATTACATGACATTTGACTATTAGTCAATACTCCTTAATGTCTTGTTTGGATGTGTATATGGATTTGAGTGGATTTAAGGGAGTAAATTTGTGTGGATTGGAAATTATTTGTGGGATTGGATTGGATTGATTGGAATAAGGATTAGATGGTGAGATTTGAGTAAAAAGGTTGTGAGTGATGAAATATATATGATTAATATTTAAAATTTTTTAATTGATAAAATGTAAGATTATAAATTTGTCCTTGTAGTAAAAAGTAATTAAAAAATAAACAAGATTAATTTGAGTGGTGTGACCATTTTTTTTATTATCCTCACCAAGCAACTGTGTATCTTATTGGGTAAATAGATTCAATTCACATAAAACCTGACTGATTCTTCTTGCACCTCCATACTGACTTCCTGCACCTCTATACATATTCCCATTTTAGTCTTGAGAAAAAGACAAGAATACCCTTATTAATTTAGAACTAGGTTAAAGTCAGAGGAGAACATGGAGGTGCAACTCAGTTCATCATTTGTGGAGGTGCAAGTTTGGGACAATCAAAGGTAGAGGGAGAGGGATTACAAAAGTGGAAGAACATCCTGCTGGAGGTTGTAATTGGTGAGGGAGAAGAATCTTAGAGGTTATTCGTCGTCGTCGTCGATAACTGCGATGGCGGATTGCACAAACCACAATGCAATTAAAAAATATTATCATTGCGAATTATACAACCCGCAATTATTTTTTCTGCACCTTTTACATTGCGGGTTGTAGAAATCGTAAGTATAAATTTTTCTAAATGTATTGCGGTTTGTACAACCCACAATGCATTTAAAATTTTTGTTATATTGCGGGTTGTACAACCCGAAATGTATTTAAATTTTTTTTGTATTGCGGTTTGTACAACCCACAATGCATTTAAATTTTTTTTTATATTGCGGGTTACACAACCCACAACTAGTTTTATTTTATTTTTCAACATAAGTTGTGGGTTGTGTAACCCACAATACATTTGAAAATGTATTGTGGGTTATACAACCGGCAACAACGACGACGACGCCAACAAACAGCCACCACCGCCGTCCTCTGTCGTTAATATCCTACATCTACCACAACAACATTAAATTAAACTTACAATAAACCTTACCTTTCTTCCAATTGATGGTATAACTGCTAATGGGTGCCTGTAGGTTTAAGGCGTGAGAGATGGAGGTGCTGCGTGCGTGGGTTCAAATTTGCTCCAAATTTTCAATTCCACCAAAAGTGCAACAACATGTACAAGTACAACGTCGGAGATGCAACAAAGTCGGAGGTGGAGGAACCAAGAGGGTGCATAGTGCTGTGAGGGATGGAGGTGTGAGAGATGGAGGTGCTGAGTAAAAGGGGTGAAGGGTACATGATTGGATTAAAAGAAAATTAAAAAGGATAAAATTGTAAATTCAAATTTATTATGAAGGTGTAGGATGTCAGTATGGAGGTGCAGGAAGAATAAGTCCTTAATTGAACATTAATGTAATTAAAAATTTAACTTGATATATATGTTGTGAGCCACATCACCACCTACTCCACCCACTCAAAATTAATAAAATAAAATTGTGTTCTAAATGTTGCAGTTTAACTTCGTACATGATCTCCTTTTTAATGAAAATAAATTTTAAATCCAAATTAAGAGTGTTTTCTACACTACCTTTGATCTTTTTGAGTGAATGAATTAAGACACTTATAACATGCATAATTTCCTCTTCCTACCAAATAATTTTTCAAAACAAATACAATTACTTAATTAAACAACATATTTGACATGCCAATAAATTAAAATCCTGCATATTTTTTTTTAATTCTTCAAAATTCTAAATACATGAAAATTCTAAATAAATAAATTCTAAAAATAAATATAATTACTTAATTAAACAAAATCTTAAATAAATATATTTCCTAACACAATAATTTTTTGATTTAGTTAAAACTCTAAATACATAATATTAAAAAAGTTTAAATATTTTTAATTTGTCCATAAACACACAACAATCTTATTTAATGGTAAGAGAAAAACTTACTTATTCAAATAATCAAACCAGTAACACCACAAAATCCTAAACCAACACCATCAAATCACACACACACATTGCTTCAGCAACTACTATTTTATAATGACACAACCATTTTAGATATTGAACCAAAACTTAACCACAAATACACTCTAACCTCACAACACTTTCTTTTATCTTCCACGTTATTTCTTACCTCTTTATTGTGATCACATCTTACACACCAATTGATCTCTCAACTACATGACCCACAACTATACTAACACGCTATCTACACTACAAAGCAAAAATCAAACTCAAATAAACGTCGCATACTCAATAAAATTGGAAAAACCAAACCCTTAATCGATCATGGGGTGTAAAGCATAACTATAATTGATTAACCTAATCAATTAGGTATCTTGTTCACAATTTTTGTCTTCTTCAACCTCTTTTCAAGAATTGTTCCTCAGTCACTCATGCGAACCAGTCACTCAGACCATCACAAAGCTCTCCCATACAAGACCACCTCAACTGGCGCAACACCACAACTCACTAACACATGCAACAATGAAATCGATGGAGGAATATGAAAGATACTTTTGTAAATTAACAAATGCTGAGCTAGCTTTCGGTGCAAATGACTTCACATAGCGAAGACCCCAGAAATATCCAATCTCAAAAATCTTCGTTTTCATCCAATCAATGGAACCAAACACAACACATCCCTCAAATCCATCTTAATTTACATTCAAATCCCCACACTATCTAAAAGAACCAAATTTTTGAGTAATTTATGTTTGGAGATGAAGTAAACAACAAAACAAACACAAAAAGGAAAAAAAAAAAGTTAAAAGTTTCGATATTGTAAGAGACATCCAAAATAGATTGCAAAATAACTACAGTAATATTTTAAAATTCAAGTTGTAAAAAATCTACTCCAAGGTTTACGGGTGCAGGAATCTAACAATAATAAACAAAACTCATTTCATATATGGTTTTTCGTGTGTGTTTCTATTATATCGTATTTTATAATTTTGTTTCAAGTATCAAAGAGGTGTTCAAGAATTTCGGAAGTTATTTCTATTATTTGTTTCTATTATTTCCTTGTATCTCAAATTTTATAATGTGTCTATTTTGAAGTTCTCTACTAGCATTTACTTAAAGCTTAATTTTTTGTTTCGTAATTCAAATTTTACATTCTTTAAATATAAATAAACTAAACTGCAAAACAAAATCACTCAACTAATTGATGTATTTACGAGGCTTTAAAATATGTTTTTATAATCTTTAACAAACTATTTGTAATGGGAGAGAGAGGAAGGGAAATAATGAAAATAAAGAATAATAGATACTTTGAAAGAGAAGAAAAAGACAGGTAATAGCTCAAAAAATGTCATGAAGATACAGAAATAATCAGATAACAAAACTAAAGAAATCAATTCATTCCATTTACATATCCCATTTTTTCAATGTTTTTGTGTATTAGAATAATAGCTAAAATGAAAAAAAGTATAAAATTCAATAATAATAATAATAATAAACATTCAAAATAAAACAATTAATAATATTTATTTATTTCTAATTAATTTTATTTTATTCTCTTCACATAAAAAATCTTTATTTTAACTTTTTTCCTATCTATTATTTTCTTTATCTTCAACTAAACATCTTTTATTTTTATTTTTATTTTATTTTATTTTATTTTCTTTCATTTGTTGTCTCTTTTTTTTTTCTTGGTTATCTCCTCTTTACCGATTGAAACATAAAGGTAAATTGGTTAAAAGACGAGTGAATAAAATAATAAATGTTTCAAATAAAAAAAGGAGAGAAATAACTTTAAAAAATTATACGACCAAAGTAATACTTCTCACGTATTTCTGTTCATTTATATGTTTTCCTATTATTTCTCGATTTCTCTTCCACCGAACAATTTCACAAAGTGGGTTGTATATTTAATTTTAAAATACTTAAAATTTTAAGATAACTCAAAACAGTTAGTGAAATAAGGGTAAGTAAAAATTATAGACATTGACAATCAATCACTGAATAATTATTTTTGCTCTTGAGCGGCTAAAAAGTTTGAGGTAGAACTTTTGTTTTTTTTTGCCGGTGAGGCTACTAACAAAAGTCCAAATTTTTGGAGAAATGTTGTGGTGAAATCTTTTTAAATTTTAAGAGTTTTTTTGAATTAAAGAATAAATTTGATAAACTGAAATTTAAAATAAAATATATAAAAATTTTGATTGTTTGAATTAAAAATAAATAAATAAAAAAATTTGTAAAAGTTTGTGAATAATATGAGAAATGTAAATAATATTTTACTTATTTTTAATTGGTAAAATTTTAAGATTATAATTTTATTTTTGCATTAAAAAGAAAATATAATTAATTTGATTTAAGTGATTAATAATTTTTTATACTTTTTAAAATTTATAACAAATGTAAAATTACACAGTTAATACTAAAATTAAATTAAATTTATAATAAATATTTATTAATTTGATAGATTATAATTGATTAATTTTTTAACTAATAAAATCATAAAATTTTGAAAACGTATAAACGAAATTAAATAACTTTTATTAAATTATAATTATTATTTATTATTTTTTAAATAATATATCATGTAAATTTTTATAATATATAAATTTATTTAATATGTAATATTTGAAATTTTATTATTATATTATATAATTGATTATATTATATAATTAATTATATATTAAAAAGGTAACATATAATCAATTATATACAATCGATTATATATTACGTTTATATATATAATTGATTATCTATAATATAAATTTTTGAGAATCGTTTATAAGTAAAAACTGATTATATTTGTTTATAATTAATTATAAATGAAAAATTATAAGGGCATAATAGAATATGAATAAAAAAATTTAGATATAATCAATTATATTGTTACATTGTGTATTTTCATGTAAAGTTATTTAAAAGTTGAAGTTAAAATTATCTTTTAATCTTTGCTAACTTAGTTTTTCTTATTCATCTTCGTTTATATGCATGGATGTTTTTTTTTTTTGTTTTTTTTTTATCTTCGATCAGCACAATCAAAGAGATTTTAAGTGATTTTTGGTAAATAAATTCTTCTTCTACCTCCATATCTTCTTCCTGCAAATATCTTCTTCTGGCATCTCATATCACAGATATAAAAATACTATTTTACTTTTAATGTAAAATTACAAAATGAGGATTGTCTTCCACCTCCTTCACTCCTTGTCCGGTTGAGTTCTTCACTTTACGGTACATCTGATTCATTCTCCAACCATTCCAAGCTTTGTGTGCATTCCTTGACTATTTTCATAACATATGGTTCAATCTCTAGTGCGTGCGTGAGATACGGATCGTGGGTTTAAGAAGGAAGAAGAAGACGGATATCGTTCATTTTTGTTCAAATATTCAATTAAAGCTTCAAACAAGTTGTAAATAAGCAATTGATGTTTATTAGCAATTTGTAAATGATATTGTTGATTAGAGTAGTAATTACTTTGTTGATTGGGTGGCTGTCGATGGCGAATGACGACATTGTTGATTTGGGAGTTTATGAATCGAATGTGTTTCATCCACTTGTCATTTTGTTTTGTAAATGATAACCGATTGACACTTCATCCCGTTTTATATTTTTTTTTTCAAAATATAAACTGAATGGGATGTCAGTTATCATTTTGTTTTGTAAATTGTAATTAAATAATACCTCATCTGATTTATATATATATATATTTTTTAAATATAAACTGGATAGAGTATCATTCCGTTATTATTTTATTTTGTAAATGACAACAGAATGATACCTCATCTTATTATTATTTTGTTTTACAAATATAATTAAATAATCAAAGCTCATTTTTATTATTTTGGTAAGGGTATTTTGAGAATAAATTTTTTTTTTATAAAAGTGTAAGAAAAAGGTATGGAAGTGGAGGAAGACTTTATCTGATATGGCTTCTTTGTAAACTTTTAAAGTCTAATTATTTGATACCATTTTGACTTTGTATTTAAAAGATTCAAAGAACAAGATTTATTTCTATCAATTTAGGTTAACAACGCTACTGATACGGTGCGTTTCCCTAGCACAGCAGAAGAACAAACAAACGCAGGTTCCCAGTGGAAGCGATTCCGTCGAAAACCTCTGGTGCCTAGGGTTTCTTCTCTCGGAAGCCATGGGAGGCGAGGAGAAGCGCCACCAGATGATGCAGAACCTCTTCGGCGACCAATCCGAGGAGGAGGAAGAGCTCGACGTCGATTCCGAGCACGAATCCAACCCCCAACTCAATTACCCCTCCGTACGCGCCCAATTTCACACTCCTTTTCATTGCACCCTGTTTGGATCCCTACCCTAACCGTTTTTCCATGTTTTCGCGTTTTTGTGTTTCAGGATGAGGGAGAGGGAATGGGGGAGCAGGAGGGAGAGGGCGAGGTGGAGGGCCAGGGCGAGGTGGAAATCGAGAGCGAGGGAGACGGAGAAGGAGAACACGATCGCGAGAGCGAGGGCGAGAGGGAGCAGAGCTCGCAGGAGGTGGAAGTCGGAGAGAGAGAGGAGAGTGAGGGAAGAGACTCGGATAGTGACGCCAAAGATGACGGTTATAGCCAGCGAGGCGTCACGAGTAAGCGCCGGGACGACGTCGTTGAGAGCGGATCTGAGAGGTCGGAGGAGAATCATTACGAGCACCACGACGATGAGGAGGAAGAAGTCGACGAAGCTAGAAGCCCAAGGTATAACGTTTCACGGAAAATTGTGGACAAACGTGGCTGAATTGTGTATGATAATTCTGGATGGGTTGATGTTTTCCATTGTTAGTGTTGACATGCTTGTTAAAACATGTTTCGTTGATTAGCGCACAGGATAGAACACAGGGTATTACTGATGACCTAAGACTTTTTGTGCTTAATTATGTTGTTTTCTAAATTTTGGGATTCTAACGCACCCTAGTTTGATCCTCTAACCCAGTACCGGTTGACAAATTCATCCTCTCTGCTAACTACACATAACATTTTCATTCTAACTGAAAGGATGAACTTGTTGTACAGCGCATAATTAGAGGACCAAAGTGAAAAATTAAATGAAGTTAGGAGATCAAACATCAAAGAACTAACCTTGCCAATTTTTTATAACTGCTGCATGACATTGATACTAATAACTTGTTTCTTTTTTTTGTTTAAATGTAGTGTGTCGCCCAGAGATGAAAAAGAAGATGAGACTCGTGATATGCATGCGGCCCCTGAAATTCGTGATGTATTTGGTGATTTTGATGAAGATGAGGAAATGGGGTATGCTGCTCAGCAGGATATTGAACAAGATTCAAATGTGAGTAAAGGTGCCAATAGTGATATTGGTGTCAATAATGACATTTTTCCTTTGTCTGTGAATTGCCCTAGTTTTAAGAATTGATAATTGATTTCCTGCCCCAGAGATATCCCGTGGAGGAGGAAGGAAGCTACGGAAAGAACCTGAGACCAGAAGATATACTTGCTGATGAAGATCACCAGTATGAATCAGAGGAGGAAAACTTTGAGATAAAAACTAAAGAGAAACCACTTGGGCCCCCTTTAGAGTTGGAAGTTCCATTACGACCTCCTCCAGCTCTTCCAGAAAAGGTCTGCTTCTAATTAATAAGTTTAGTTATTCGAGTGAGAACCTTTATTTTTATTTTATATTTTAATTTTAAACTAGGGTTTAACTATGTGGCTGGAAAACGTGAGTAATTTTCACTCCACTTTTGTGTCGTTCCCATTGTTGTGATAAAGAAGTTGGCATGTGTAGTGTGTGTGAGTGAATCCTGAATTTGAAATGTATCTTTTAAGACAGTTTCTTGATAACATCCCCATGTCAAAGTTGGTGACATGTTGCAAATTAGATGAGAATTCTACAACATCAGGTTATATGATAACAAGGTCATGATGAATACATTTTAATACGTGATATCACTCAGGGTTTTATGTATAGATGCGTTGCCTTTTCTAATGATGTGCATTCTGGTAAGACACGTTGAATTTCGTTATTCAGCCACTTGTATTTTAATCTCTCTCTTTCTCTCTCTCTATTGGCAGATGAACATGATTAAAGTTTCCAATATTATGGGTGTTGATCCAAAACCATTTGATCCTAAAACATATGTGGAAGAGGATACTTTTGTAACTGATGAATCTGGAGCCAGAAAGCGCATTAGGTTGGAGAATAATATAGTACGTTGGAGGACTGCTAGAAATCCTGACGGCACAGCATCTGTAAGTAATTGGATACCGTTTCTTATGCATGCTATCAATTATAATTTGTCAACTCTAAATAGTTGGGATGAAGAAGATTCTGATATTCTTGTGTGTAACTTCTTTTGTATTCCTTTCTACTACCTTTTACTCTTCTAATTATGTCATAAAATATTTCTTTTTGAATTTCGAGCTTAATGAGATGATTCAGGATAAAGTGGCTAAATAAATTCTTTAAGATTCTAGAGTCTACAATTTCTTTTCTATATAAATTTTGCCCTTTGCTTGACGAAAGCTGATTTAGTTTTGATGTGCATGGATGACCATGATTTTTTTGAACTGTAGTAGATTTATAATATGTTAAGAAAGTTTATGATATTTTAAGGATATGGGGTATCGAATTTGAAGCTGATCACTAGGGCGGAGAAGTACTTCAACAAAGTCATTAGTACCAAATAGGAATAACATGCTCCATGTTCTATTATGTTTAACCTTTAACTTTGTAGAACAACCAAAGCCTTTTCTCACCAGGTTTTTTGGTGGTATGATATGATATGTCATTCATGATCAGGTTGCAGTATATCATTGTTTACAAAAAATGTATCATGGATTTTCTATTACTGTAGTATGAAAGCAATGCCCGCTTTGTGAGATGGTCTGATGGCAGTCTGCAGCTTTTAATTGGGAATGAAGTTCTTGACATATCAGTGCAAGATGCACAGCATGATCAAGCACATCTTTTCCTTAGACACGGAAAGGTGAATTTCTTTATTCCTGTGGATGTCTTGATAAATTACTGTTTCCCCCTAATTGTCCATGTTTACTTGCTTACAGGGAATCCTTCAATCACAAGGAAGGTTATTGAGGAAAATGAGGTTTATTCCATCTTCCTTGTCATCAAATTCTCATCGGTTGTTGACTGCCCTTGTTGACTCAAGGCATAAGAAGGTTTACAAGGTTAAAAACTGCATTACTGACATTGATCCTGAGAGGGAAAAAGAGGAAAAAGAGAAGGTATAATCAATAATTCAATAGTTATGTGTAGTTTCTCTTGGGTACCACCATCTAATTTCTCTATATCTTTTACAGGCTGAAAGTCAAAATATTCGGGCCAATGTGCTTCTTAACCGAAAGCGTGAGAAGGTGAGCCGGAAGTATACTCCAGCTGTGGATAGGAGGCGTCAACTTTCTCCTGGGTTTTTAGAGGATGCATTGGATGAGGTATAGTTTTAGTTTGTTTCCTCCATAAAAGTCTGTTTTTGTTTTGCTAATGTGTCTCTTTCAATTTTCTGTAAGCATTTCTACCTACATAAAACTATGACAGTTCCATTATTTACCTATCTTTCTTCGCCCAGGAGGATGAAGCAGATTACTATGATTCTCGTCGTTCTCAGCGCCGCTTTGAGGATGATTTAGAAGCAGAAGCCCGAGCAGAGAAACGAATTATGAATGCCAAAAAGGTATTGTTTCTCACTCTCCAGGAATTTGTATGGATGTTGTTTGTTTTTTGCATTTGTCATTGATGAGGGTTATTTTCTGGAATTTAGTCACAGGGACCTAGAGATATTCCTCGCAAGTCTTCTTTCCCACCTGCTAAATCCTCTCGAAATCCAATGGGTTACCCTGATGATGAGAGAGAGGAATCCGAGTATGAAACCGATGAAGAGGAAGATGAGAGGCCTCCTCCGCGCAAGAGGGATGAGGATACTGAGCCAGAGTATGAGGACGATGAAGAAGAGGAAGATCATTATGAGGAGGCAGAACAAGTTAATGATGCATCAGAAGAAGAGGAAGAGGAGGTACTCTGCATATTTTATTAAAAAATAATTCATATTTAAATTTTTGGTGGTAGGTACATGTAGTTATTTCTTTTTAGTTTGAGGATTGCTTCCATAACTGTTGATAAGAAGATATATTACACGTGATTAGTTCATGCAGTTTCGTTGTTTTTAAATCTTCCCATTTATAATGTTCCATTCTATGTACTGGTTTGTATTGTGGAGATATTTTTATTTTTGTTTGTAAGACTGCCCTACGCGTGTCCTCTTTGTGCTTGTACATCTTGTGGGTAGGGTGAAAGTTCATTAGATGATGAAAGCATTGTTTGTTAGATATTTTATGCATATGGACTTCTCTCTTATTCCCCTTTTGCGAGATCTCAAGTGTCACAACTATGGATGAAATCCCACGACATTTTCAAAACACCCAGCATGTTTCATCAATTTGTTGACTATCCTTATTCCCCTTTTTTTGTTTTCTTGTAGTGTTTTCTGCCCTAATTGTTGTACTTTTATGAGTCATAAATTTAGGTGGAAATAAGGATATTCGATTGCTATGCTGTGATTTTGAAACTAGTTGGATGTTTTCTTGCAGGAACCAAAGCAAAAGAGTAAGGAGTTTAGAGGCAGTGCCAAGAGGAAGGGATTTGAATCTGATGAGGACTCTCCTCCTAGGAAAGCAGCCACCCATCGACGGATGGCAGTTGTGTATGATAGTGATGAGGAATGAACTTCCTTAAGCCATATTTTCACGGTAAGTAGTCTTAGTCTCTAGAATTTGATTACAATAGTGTAAGAGTTTTACCTACAGGGTCATGTATATAAGATTGTTGAATTTGTGATAATTATTTTAATTTTACTTGTCCTATCAGTGATTTTTAATTGATTAAAGGTGTGAAGTTTTTTTATGCGGAAACTATATGCAGATTAAAATCTAATTTTGAATCTGAAAAGTACCTATGATTTTTTTTCCTTAGCAATGAATTGATGAGCCATATTGTTTGGCAAAAGAGAAAAAAAATTGTTAAATCTTTTTCCCCTACCCCCATCCCTCTATTATTATTGGTTGGTAAATTATATTTTGTTATTTTAAAATACTATCTGAATGGTCCTTGCCTTGCTTTCATATTTCTCTCTTGCAAGCTTGCTGTTCCAGGGAGGATGTGCATAAGACTGCAGCTTTGGGATGCAGCAAAGGCTGAGATGACTCATTCTTTTTCCTTATATAGCTACAATTTTAATATTTCATCCTTGTATACATAAAGCAGAGCCTGATATATTGAGGTAGTACTTAGTCTCAGCCTCTCAGGTCACACTATATGTTGTTGACTCTCTTGATAATGGTTTTAAAAAAGATGAGTGTAAATAAGTTTGTTCTCTGTATTTTCCGTTCGCAAACATTTAGCCCTAGGGCAGGTATGGAATCGGTGACAGACCTTCCCTTTTTCAAATGAACGGCGTCATTAGTTTGCGACTTCATATTTTCTTTTGATAAAAAATGAATCAAAGAACATACACACTCCTGCCCTACCAGAGAACAGAAGTTTTTCCATATGCATATTCAAATACCAACGTCCAAATTTCCTTGTAGAAGTTGAAAATTTACGGAACAATGTTTCGAATGTACAGGACGTTAGGTTTAGTTTTTATTTAGTAAGATCTACAGGTAATTTTCGGGAAAAAATTCCTGCACCTCATCAATTCAAACCAGCAGCCTATGAATTTAAAAAATACAAAAATATCTCTGATATTTTATTTCAAATCTGGAAGGAGGTGTCGTTTTTCAAAATATTCTGGTGGAAAATATTTTTAGAATTTTTTTAGAAAATACTCTGTGAAATGTAAATTTTATATTCTGAAAAACATTTTTTGAAACTTAGTTTAGGAAATATATTTTGAAGCATAAAATTTATGTTTCAGAAAATATTTTTTGAAAATTATGAATTTTTTTTTGTAACAAAGTTTATGTTTCGAAAAATATTTTATAGAGATATATTTAAAAAAATATTTTTTAATAGCTGTTTAATTATAGATGTAGGAGTTTTAATTGTTTTGGTGTTACTGATGGAGAGGTCCAGAAAGTTTTTGCATTTTTTTATGTATCCATCTTTGCATCTAGGACCTTGGATACATCTTTTCTTGTTTTTTCACTCTTTCCTCACCTTATTGTATATATAAAAAATTACTGTTAATATAAATACGAGAACTTCAATGAAGAAAATTAAGCTCTCTAACTAATATTTTTCTTTTTGAATACATTGTCCAACCAACATTTATCGTGGTTCGACAATTATCTATTGTTGTTCAAAATCATTTTTTTCAGTGACCACTAGATCTAAAGTATCTCTTTGAGCACCAATTAACCCCACAAGTCCTGTAGGTTTAATTAATCCCACATGTCGCCGCACACACCATTTCTATTTGCTGTTGCTAGGGGCATGTCTCCCACTTACCGTCTTCCTCACTTTGAAGTGATATCATGCCTCCTCTATAGGGTTCGTTATACCTTTTAGTCCTGTTTTGTCCTTAGATTCTCCATTTCTAACTTGATTGAAGGGAAAATATGTAATTCTTCATCACAATTTCTCTCTTATTCATTGTTTTGTTCGTCTCTTTTGTCCAATATATCTTATGCACTTGCCACCTTCTTCAAACTCTTAAAGACCACTTCTGAAAAACCTAATGGAAAAAAATCCTCTCTCCTAGTTTGCCTTAGTTGAACTATGATTTATTGCTAAATGATCACCTAAAATAAAATGAGAGTAAGTATGTTAAGATCAAGCTTAACATTTGAAGAAAATATATTTTTAATTTTGTGATTTATTGTGACAATTTGTGGAATCCAAAATAATGGGTACATTCAGATTTCAGATCTTTCAATGCCTTTATGCTCTATCAAAAGATTGACTTCTCTTAAACAAACACGTCATCATGACATGATATCTTTTAGTCATAAAAGAATTGAAATGTTCTTAGAAGTTTAGATTAGATAATATTAAGAGTAAGTTTAACAAATTTTATATGGTTATAATTTTTTAGGTCATGAATCAGACTTTAGTACAGAGATAAAATTTTAACATGTCTTGAAGTTTCATACACGACAAGTTTGACAACATGATTTTTTCTAGATTCAACTCTTTAAAGTAGGAATGTTCAAGAGCTTGATAAATCTCATGTCACGATATTTACACGTGGAAAAAGAGGAGACAATACTAAAGAAGAGTATGGTGGTAAAAAACATTTTCAATGCACCGATTGTAAGAGAATGAGTCATACCAATATAACTAAAGACAAAGTTGTTGAGTCCAAATTTTTTAATGAAAAATATTAAGAATATTTGAGGTTCAAATATAACAACTTGATATAATCATTTACAAATCTCAACATGACAATAACTTATATCTTACAATTTGTGAAAAGTCAAAATTAATAGATAGTTGATTTAGGTCATTTTGATAATATTTTTGATAATATCTCTTTGTTCTCATTCCTTTCTTTTCTTAAAAATCCTCATTTCATCGAGTCTTAACCAATGGTTTTAAAATTTTTTTTAAAGGGATTGTTCGACTTTTCTTTTCTTCTTTCTTGTTCTTCTTATTCTTATTTGTTTATTGAACCTGTGTTTTAAGTCAATTAACCAAATCTTTAAATTGTGTCCATAACTTCTGATGTCAGTTTTTTTTGTTATAGAACATAGTACCTATTGAATGATTGGTGAAGGATATGAATTTATAGATTTATATTATTTTAAAACAAATTTATTTGTGCCTTCTTTTTTTATTCCCATTTCCTAAACTTTTACATGATCACTTGGGTCATCTTTAATTGTTAAAGTTCAAGAAAGTGATAATTAAACTCAATAAACTTAAAGCTTGAGAATGTGAGTAATGTTAGTTAAGTAAATATGTCATATCTTAGTTTCCTAAAAACTATAAATTAAGATGTAGTTTTATCTCTTCCATCATCCATTTTTGATATTTGAGGATCAAATTGTGTTGTTCATATTTTAGTTTTAGATATTAAATTTTAATATAATAATAATAAATCTAATCTTAATATTATCTAATGGACCAATTCAAGTAAGTAATCTTGTTTACTAAACAATATAAATACATTATAATATTAAGATATGTTATTTTTCACATTTTTAACTTAAATAATGACATATTTTACTCATTTTGTTCATTGTAGAAGTTTCACTACAATTTCCTTTAACTCAATATCTTTTTTTGTTGACTCACATTTTAAGATATAAGGAATTTTAACATAAAAGAAAATTCATCCATATTAATTAACATATCAACTTTGTTATTTTTTTCCCTTCAAAGTTAATCACCTATTTTTGTCAAACTTAATTATTATATCAACTTTCAAGTATATAATCATTTATGTCCACACACAATCATTTATGTCAAACTAATATTGTTTTTTGGATTGGCCAATCCAAAACTTGAAATTTGTATTATACATTGCATGATTTAGAATATAACTTTTTGTTTTTGACTAATTTGTAAGTAAAAATTAACTGCGAGAATTAAGTTAGAAATTATGTAAATAGAGATAAATTATTTAGTCTTCTAGATCTGTATAACATCTGAAACTACAATTTTTGATTATGAATTGTCCAATCTAAAACATCTTTTAAATTACATACAAAAGAATGTCGAATAAATTGATAAAAAGAACACCAAAAATTTACTACCCAACTTCAACAAAACGTTAATCTCTAACAATATCTATTACAAACAAATGCCAAAGCACAAACTCAAGTGTATAACACAAATATAGAATTTGAAACTTCAAAGGAAATATAAATCACAACCTATTAAATAAATATTTTGAAAGTGGAGTGTAAGAGAAAATATAAGATATAGAAAATAATAGTATTTTTGTGTTAGATAGGTAGTAACACGACTCAGAACTCAACACAAAATGAACTATGTTGTAAGTACTCAGAATTTTAGAACGAGAGATGAAATATACAATTACTTTTTGCACCTTCATTTCTTCGTACATTTTCATGACTCAACAAATTCAACACAAAATGAACTATGTTGTAATTACTCAGAATTTTAGAACGAGAAATGAAATATACCATTACTTTTTGCACCTTCATTTCTTCGTACATTTTCATGGAGGTGTTGGAAATGTCTAAAAGACCTATCTTTGGATTATGAAATTCAAATGTATTTTTCTGAATCTAAAAATTTATTTTAAATAGTATAATTTGTTATACTTTTTAAAATTTTTGACATAATCTGAAAATACATTGAAATAATTTTATAGATTTTTAAATTGTGAAATCCTACTTTAAATTGTATGGATTTCTAAACCTATTTTTTAATTTTAAATTACTCGATTTAAAATTAACTTATAGTATAATTTTAAATATTTTCAATCTATAATATATAATTAATATATATATATATATATATATATATAGTGCAGAAAGAAAGTATGAAAATATAGAATAAAAGAGCATAAAGATGGTAAAAGAAATACATCTGAAAACGAGATGAGCCTAATTTAGACGCATACTCCTGCACCTCCATGCTTTATTCTCTAATTTCATATATTTTTTTAAAATATCCAAAATATTCTTATTAAATATACTGTACAATTTGATATATATTTTTTATACTAAATTATATAATTTTTTATATTTTAAATTATATAATTTAAAAAAAAAAGAAATATATATATATATATATTAAATTATACAATTCAGTATATAAAAGAAAATTATACACTAAATTTATCACATCATATAATTTAGAAAAAAAAATCTTATATAATCTATACAAGAGTATAATAATTAATTTGCCTGTAAGAAGTTCAAGAAGGAAGTATGGAAATACAAGAAGAAAGTATCCAGATACAAGAAGAAATCCTCCCTAATTTGTATAGGGAAAGCCCATGTTTCATTTACTCCATATCATCATAGAACCAAAATCTTGAACTCCTCAGCATTTATTACATTTCATACCCACTCACCATAAGTAAAATAAATACTCATACCCATTAAGTAAATACTCATAAATTTAAATAATAAGTAAAAAGATAACGTAGTATGTAAAAAATTTATTAACATCTTTTTATTAATCTCATCTTGATTTTTCTTAAATTCAATGTCAAAAATAGAAAATAAGCACCCATTATTAGAAAGGTATAATCTTAATTAAAAGAAGTTTAAGAATGACATGTTAAATAAAATAAAATAACTAAAACCTGCTCATATTTTTTTAACTGTCAATCTATCAAGAAGCAGGTGATACAAACTGCCATCAATTTTTTAAAACGCATTAATATTTACTTATATTCTAATTTATCATGAATAACATTTTTGAATTTTTTTTTAGAAAAATAATAAAGAAAAGGGCTGTCTAAACTCAAATGTGGAAATTAATTAAAAAATAAAAAAGGCTTTAAAAAATAGTATGGAGATATTTTCTCGTTTGGTTCTTAAAATAAAACAAAAAGTAGAAGTCTCTAGGAGCTTCTGCTGCATCCTCAGGGAAACTCTGCAACTTTCAAGAAACGTCTTTTCCACTTCTTAAATTGGTCACGATTCCTTTCTTCTTCACTTCACACATTGATCACCGAAAACACCGAAAACTCCGAAAGCTCAAACCATTCTGTTCGTTGGTTTCTTCATTCTCCGTCTCTCCATTCACAAATCAAACCTATCATTTCAGGCGCGATAAGAAGGTACTTAGTTATAACTTATAATCTTTCACATTTTTATTCCAATAAATAACTCACCAGTTTTAAATAAATTATTTGTTATTTAGTATTACTTTTGTTATTAATGGAATATGAATCGTGGTTTTGATGGTGCAGGCAAAGTGATGAATCCTGAGAAGTTTACACACAAGACCAATGAGGCTCTCGTGAGTGCTCACGAAACAGCCGTGAGCAACGGCCACGCACAGTTCACTCCTCTCCACCTCGCGTGCTCTCTACTCTCCGACAAGGGTGGAATCTTCTCGCAAGCGCTGTCCAACGCCGGCGGCGAGGAATCGGCGCGCGCGGCGGAGAGAGTGTTCAGCCAGGCGCTGAAGAAACTGCCCTCGCAAACTCCTCCTCCGGACGAAGTTCCGGCCAGCACTAACCTCATAAAAGTCATCCGCAGAGCGCAGACGCACCAGAAGACGCGTGGCGACACGCACCTGGCCGTCGACCAGCTCATCCTCGGCCTTCTGGAAGATTCTCAGATCGCAGAGCTGCTCAAGGAAACCGGCGTGGCGGCCTCGAAGGTCAAGTCGGAAGTCGAGAAGCTTCGCGGCAAGGAAGGGAGGAAAGTGGAAAGCGCCACCGGTGACACAAACTTTCAGGTACTTCATTTAGCTTAAATAGTTTATTTAAGGAGAAATTCCACTTACTTTGTCGTTATGGTGAGTTACAAATGCTAAATGCTAGAAGATATGTTAGCCCAACTAGATTTAATAAATGAGATTTTTATTAGCCCAAAAGTTCAAATAGTCCATACAACTCACCTTGTTCGTATCTCTGTTTTCAGGCTTTGAGTACCTATGGAAGAGACCTTGTGGAACAAGCAGGGAAGCTCGACCCGGTTATTGGAAGGGATGAGGAAATACGAAGGGTTGTGAGGATTTTATCGAGAAGGACGAAAAATAACCCGGTTTTGATTGGTGAACCGGGTGTGGGAAAAACTGCTGTGGTTGAAGGGTTGGCTCAGAGGATCGTTAAAGGTGATGTTCCTAGTAATCTTGCTGATGTTAGGCTCATTGCATTGGACATGGGTGCGTTGGTTGCGGGCGCGAAGTACAGAGGGGAGTTTGAGGAGCGGTTGAAGGCAGTTTTGAAGGAGGTGGAAGAGGCTGAGGGGAAGGTTATTTTGTTCATTGATGAGATTCATTTGGTTCTTGGTGCCGGGAAAACTGAGGGTTCCATGGATGCTGCTAATTTATTTAAACCTATGCTTGCGCGGGGTCAGTTGAGGTGCATTGGCGCCACCACCCTTGAGGAGTACAGGAAGTATGTAGAGAAGGATGCTGCCTTTGAGAGAAGGTTTCAGCAGGTGTATGTGGCGGAACCGAGTGTTGTTGATACTGTGAGTATACTTCGTGGTTTGAAAGAAAGATACGAAGGCCACCATGGTGTAAGGATTCTTGATCGTGCTTTGGTTGTCGCTGCTCAATTGTCTAGTCGCTACATCACTGGTATGTGCTGTTCTGTTTTAGTATATTGTTTAATTGGAAATTTAGTAGATTAGTTTTGGTTGAACTATTTGCTTGCTCTTCTAGTTATCTTCATTGTAAGTTTTAGTCCTCGTATAAAGCTTAGTCTTAAGTAAGTTATTTTAAATGATTAATGTGGCTATTAATTTCGGTTGTATAGGTCGTCATCTTCCAGACAAGGCAATTGATTTAGTTGATGAGGCTTGCGCGAATGTGAGAGTTCAACTAGATAGCCAGCCGGAGGAAATTGACAACCTTGAAAGGAAGAGAATGCAGTTAGAAGTGGAACTTCATGCTTTGGAGAAGGAGAAAGACAAAGCCAGCAAAGCTCGTTTAGTAGAAGTAAGTGTTGATTTATTACTATGCTAATTGGATGTCCTTGTAATTTAGATCACTTATGTTTTACAACTGTTCTAATTCTATTTTCACGTTCAGGTGCGGAAAGAGCTGGATGACCTGAGAGATAAGCTGCAACCTTTGATGATGAAGTACAGAAAGGAGAAGGAGAGGATTGATGAGATTCGACGACTAAAGCAAAAAAGAGAAGAGCTGAACTTTGCTCTTTTAGAGGCTGAGAGGCGATATGATCTTGCCAGAGCTGCGGATTTGCGGTATGGGGCTATTCAGGAGGTGGAATCTGCAATTCAAGAGCTTGAAGGGAACACTGAGGGGAATGTAATGTTGACAGAAACTGTTGGACCTGAACACATTGCGGAGGTTGTGAGCCGCTGGACTGGCATACCAGTGACGAGACTTGGGCAAAATGATAAAGAAAGGTTGATTGGTCTTGCTGACAGATTGCACCAGAGGGTTGTAGGGCAAGACCAAGCAGTTAATTCTGTAGCAGAGGCTGTGCTGAGATCAAGAGCCGGGCTTGGGAGACCTCAACAACCAACGGGCTCCTTCCTGTTCTTGGGTCCAACTGGTGTTGGCAAAACTGAGCTTGCAAAGGCCCTCGCCGAGCAACTTTTTGACGACGAAAATCAGTTGGTGAGAATTGACATGTCTGAATACATGGAGCAACATTCTGTTTCACGCTTGATTGGTGCACCACCTGGGTAAGTGGATTGACTGCGTTCACTTTTCAGCTTCTTGTGATTTATGCGTTGAAGTGCAGATTACTAACTCACATTTTAAACTTTCAGGTATGTTGGACATGAAGAAGGTGGTCAGCTGACTGAAGCTGTAAGGCGAAGACCTTACAGTGTGGTACTGTTTGATGAAGTAGAAAAAGCACATATATCTGTGTTCAACACTCTCCTTCAAGTCTTGGATGATGGAAGGTTAACCGATGGCCAAGGCCGCACTGTGGACTTTAGAAACACAGTCATTATCATGACCTCTAACCTTGGGGCAGAGCACCTTCTTACTGGACTATCAGGAAAATCTTCAATGCAAGTGGCTCGTGATAAAGTAATGCAGGAGGTATATTTCTCGGCACCATTTTTTATTACGAATGGCTAATTTTTTTTGTGTTATCTTTGTTGTGACTTGTGACTCCTGAATATGTCTGCAACAGGTAAGAAGACACTTTAGGCCAGAATTGTTGAATCGGCTTGATGAAATTGTCGTATTTGATCCTCTTTCGCACGAGCAACTAAGGAAGGTTGCAAGGTTACAAATGAAGGACGTTGCTTCTCGTCTTGCTGAGAGGGGAATTGCAATGGCAGTGACTGATGCAGCTCTTGACTATATCCTTAGTGAGAGCTATGATCCGGTTGGTATCATTGTCATGATATTGTAAACATTGTTTACCGCACAACAAAGGGTGAGTACTTAATAAGCTTTCTGTTATGTTTCAGGTTTATGGTGCCAGACCAATTAGAAGGTGGCTTGAGAGGAAGGTTGTGACGGAGCTTTCTAGAATGCTCGTGAAGGAAGAAATTGATGAGAACTCAACAGTTTACATTGATGCTGGTCCTGAGGGCAGCGAGCTAATTTACCGGGTGGAAAAAAATGGAGGGATGGTTAATGCTGTAACTGGTCAGAAGTCTGATGTTTTGATTCAGATACCTAATGGACCACTACCCAGATCTGATGCTGCCCAGGCAGTAAAGAAGTTGAAGATTGAGCCAATGGATGAGGATGAAGATGGTGAAATGGAGATCTGAGTGCACACTAAAAACGATGGATGACCACCAGAAGTTCAAGTTTATGTTTTTGGTTCTTTTGAACAATTTGGCATCTTTTGAAAGTTTTCCTGAAGGGGAATGATTGCAGGATGAACATCCTCAGGATGAACATCCTCATGTAAATGTTGTATTTTGTTGTTGTAAGTTAATGTTTTTCTCCTTTTGCGAACTTTTTTTCTGCATGGGGTTGTTGGTGAAGGATGAATATCCCTAATGTCGAATTTTGTTTTCGGAAATAAGCTAATTATGAACTGAAAGTTATTTTCGTAATCCTGATTCCTACTGAAATCACTTTCTGAGCAAATTGGAAGTTTATACTTGTTTGTCTGGGGAATATTATTCAAAGTGGTGGTCGGAGAATAGGCAAACAGGGAAGATGCGTTAAGAAAACCTCTCCTTATTTGAGTATCAGATAAATATATCGATGCCAAATAGAGAAATTTAAAATTGTTATTACTCTCAAAGAAGTTTTTATTTCTTATGAATTTAAGAATGTGAGTTGAAATTCTCAAAATCGTGCAACATTTATATTATTACACAAAATACATATACTTAATAATTTAATTATTTTTATTTCAATGCACATCCTCATACTACTTATAATTAGTAATTTTAAAAAATCTTACAACAAATTTATTTAAGATAAATAATTAGACCCACACACTAAAATCAAATTAAACTCTAATCACACTTATTCAAATCTAAAATTCACAACATTACAATTCAATTAGAAATTATACTAAAATAAAGAAAACTTATATTCACCAAAAGGAATGATTAGTCAATATATACTACTTTGATCAAACTTAGTTAACTTAAAAACTAATAATAAATTATAATTCATTAATCAGACAAGTAAATCTGGCGCAATATTTTACCGTGTATAATGTAATTTTTCAATTTAAAGAATTTAGAAAGTATATGACTACACCCATTTGTTATCTAAGAAAAATGTTTTAACATGTAAATGATTTCTTCTTTCCTCTTTTTAATGCACATAAAACACAAACTTGCCAAGACCCCAAAATGATTCAAAGTGATTTGGTAGTTGAAAGCGGAGTCTGTGTGGGTTTCCAATTACTTCAGTAAGCCATTGTTGTAGATAAGTGAAAAAGGAGAATGAAGAAAGGAATTGTGTAAAAGGTAAAGATTAAAGGTCATCAATAGAAGACTGTAATAATAGATATTGATGTTTTTCTTATATAATTTAATTTATATAATAAATTGCACAGTAAAAGAAAGAAGTACTAGTCATGCCATTTACTTATTTAAGAATTGATAGAGAAAGTGTTTTAAGTCAGGATAACGTACGTCATGGGGTAAGGCATAAATACAAAGTAAAAAAAAGGAAAAGAAAATGTTTGAAATAAATCATCATTTTGTCCTATACCACTGTGGCACTTGGACTTTGAAGTAAAAGATGATATGAGATTTTTGTTTGTTTAATTGATGTAAAAAGGACGAAGACGTGGAAGGAGGATGGAAGCAAAATGGAGAGGAAACAAGAGGTAGATAATGGAGGGTGAAAACGTGGACAGGAAGGGAAAGAGAGACGTGAGAGAGAGGAGGAAGGGTGGAACAAGTAAACAAATAGGTGATTAGAGGGAGTGAAACGCAGCCAAAAAAACTCACGAATCTTGTTGTTTCAGGACAAGAATAGGTAGAAATAAAAATCTTCAAGAATCTCCAAGCTGAATTGTGACTTTTTTTTTTTCTCTTTTATTTGTTAACTTTGCATATTGTGTTATCCTAGCTGAATGTTGGATATATATTTACTGATTTTTCTTTTATTAGCCAATCACTAAACATTATTGTTTCATTTATAAGAATAAATTAAGAGGGTTACAAAATTAACCAATAAATAATCTTAAAAGTGTGAGTAAGAAGTTGTTGAATTTATTACTTATTATAAGTAAATTGGACAGAAGTAAATTTCTTGCTATTTAAGATTATCTTTTCACTATTTAAGATTTTTAAAAATTATTTATAGAAGTAGTTTATTTAAGCATGACACAAATAGTTGAGAAAAAAATTATTAGTAGTATTTTAAAATTTAACTTAAGAATTTAGTATCTCTACTAGAAATAAGGTTCTTAAGAAGTTCATGAAATTGTATTATTTGTTCAAAGAAAGATTAGCAATAAAGTCATGTGGAAATATATGAAATAAGTCATTTTAGAAAATTTATCCAAAATCACAAATATAGAACCATGGCTACTCCTTGCTATTGGTAGTTCAAACGCAAAAAATCATTTAAATATCTTACAAAATAATGCATGAAATTGGGAAAGAAGTATATAAAAAATGAATAATAACTCTACATTTCACCATTTTATAAATGATATATTTTTTCATAAAATCTTTAATCATTCTTTTACCGGAAGTTCCTAAAATCATTCATAATAATTAAAAACTTCATGTAACGAAATCATTCATCATAATTAAAACTTCATGTCCATTAATAAGTGTAACGAAATTCTAGTTATGAGTTTATGTGAACTAAAATTTTTAGTGATACTATCTAGAATAGAGAATGTAGTGTAAAAATAATTTCATCAAAGTTGAATTATTTCATTGATATTTGTAGTTTTTAATACTTTTAGTAAGTAATTAAAGTATTTATATGTTTTTTATATCAATCAAATTGATTTTTTTTGTCTTTTAGTCAAAATAAAAAATATAATATAATGTATTTTTCTATTATTAAATATTTTCAGATTAAATTGCTATTTCAAAATCAATCGAAAACAGCTATGAATTAAGGAAAAGAAACATGCACAAAGGGAACATCGACCCCTTCAAATAACATTTAAGTTTAAAAACTGTAAAAGGAAGAAAAAAAAAAAAAAAACTTCTGTTGTCTCCATCGTATTAAATCTAACTTAATTTAGCTAGGTTTCATGCGTGGCCAACTAGCTAAATTCAGCATTAATTGCCTCTAGTTTTACTAAGTCTTCTGATAAATGCTTTAAAAATTAAACCAGTTATTGATCCGATTAAGATAATAATGAGTTAAGGTTATTTATCGATCACGATTGAATAATTATGCAACATGCATGTTATTTAGTTTTCTTAATTCATTCTGAAAATCTTTTAACCATTCAAGCTTAAAATCTCTTCCTAAGTGTCAACAATAAATATTGTGTTTATTTTATTAAATAATATATATAATCCTTTATTATTTTTATTTACCATTCTTTCTTTTTAATATATAAAAATTTATTTACAAGACATACTATTTGAAAAATATAACTTAAAATTTTGATCATTAAGATCTCTCACAAGGAACTGTTTAATATATTTAAATTATATTTGTATATAAATAAATTCATAAATTTGAGTATAAACATATATTATAATTATTTATGTGTATACATATATTAAATAAAATACACACACACACACACACACTAATACATACTTTTTAAGATTAAAATAAAATTAGTAAAAAATATTTAAAATTATATTAATATAAAAATTTAAACGATAATATATTGTAATTGAGATTTATAACTAGCAATAGTAATATAAAAGGGACCAATAACATACTTATACAAAGCACAACTATTTCATTGACATATAGCGTAGGAAAACAATTTCAATAGACTGAGAGAAAACATGATAACCTATATACTTATAGGAAAGTTTACATTTCTGAAAAAATGTACCTATTGTTAACCATAACTTTTATACATTCATTGAACAGCCTTCATTTTTTTAATTGTTTGGCTTAGTCGCATTGTTTTTTTTTTTTATGTATATACTGGTATTTTGCTTCTTCAATTTTGGTGAGTAGATGGTTGGATATGCCACAATTTGTGACCAAATGAATATTATTTGATTCCTCTCAAAGTAGTTTGGTTTTGACTGCAAATTAGCATTAATTGGCTTGTCTAGAAAATTTCATGTTTATGTCTCCCTACCATAACACATAGAAACCGTTTGCATATGGGTTTTTTTTTGAGTAATTTTCTTCTGCTTTTGGGTTTTTGCTTTCTGAGTCAACTACCAATATACCGAGTCTTGTTCTACATTTGCTTTTGGGAGCAATTATTTTCAATTATTATTATTTTAAATATTAAATTTAATTTAGAAATGAAAATAATATGTTTTTATAAGTTTAAATAACCTTACAAGATTACTTCCCACAATATATCTATTACAAATTTTTAACTTCTATGTTCTCATATTATTCTTCTCTTCGATTTTGATCTCTTTATTTACATATTTAAAATAAGAGTATATGTAATTATTTTAACGTTTAAGTTTATTCGAGTAAGATTCACCGGTAAATTACACAATGATTCTCTTTGATTGGAAAGACCAACCTTTTGCTTTGGATATCCATATTTATACTATTTCAGATATTTATACTATTTCAGGGTCTTTGTTGGTATAAATTTTAAGAGGAAGTCCTAATATTTTCTAATTACAGTTTTGAGATTATTTAAGTTTAATATCATACTTAGTTTTAGTTGCTAGCACGTCATTGATGATTAAGTAGTAAAAAGATGTATCCTTCAATTTTTATTGTCTGAGATTCTATACACAAATTGTCAAAATTATGTTTAGGGTTAAGATTAGATGTATGATTTGAGAAAATCTTTGTAACCGAGTAGTATATAATATATTTAAAGAGATAAAGATGTTAAAAGAATATATTAAAATTGTAATTTGTGAGAAACTCCTAATCTAATATAAGTTAGTGTTTTGGGTTTCTATACTTTGGTCAGTCATTTTGTGTTCTTGTGTTGTTGAATTTTGATGGCTTAAGATGTGTCGTATTCTTAAGTTAAAACAGAGTTATATAGAGAATTATCTAGTTATACCTTCATGAAAAAAGGCTTTTCAGAATCTCCAGGTCCTTAGTAAGACCAAGAAGAAAGACAAAGATTTAAGCTTATAAGTCGGATAAGTCCCTTAAAAAACGAGAGTGATGATATCGAAGAATGATCTTATTTTTTTTACGTGATTTATTCAAGAAAGGGATATTTATTATAATGAACAATTGAACTTTTGTACGAGGCTTTAGTATATTGGATATTCATTTTGGTATTATATTCACTCTAATATTTTTTTTACTTTTATGAGTTTACATCATGATCTCAGCAATTATTTGTATTGTTAAATAATGTCAGCGATGTGCATCCTTTTTCTTTTTCAATCTATCTTACAAACATTTTAAATTTTATTTTTTAGAAATATGATATTTTCTTAATAATCATAGTATATTATAGGGCTTTTTTCTCCATTAAACTGGAAATTCTCCGTTTATAATAATTGAAAATTAGAAGAGTTAAAAACAAGTAAACATGATAATTATGATAATTTGGAAAAATTGAAGACTATTTTTGATATAAAATTTTTTCTAAAACTTAATTAGATTGTAAATTTTAACTTTTATTAAATTTTGGATTATAGCAGACTCTATTTATTTACCTAATTGGTATAATAAACATGAGTATAATATAAACATTAGTACTTTAAAGATAAAAAAAGAAAAAATTAAAAGAATTTATTTTTAAAACATAAAAGTGATTATATTTTAGAAACATGTGGGGGTGGAATAGAAAATATATAATTTTATAAATAAATTATTTTTATACATGTTATTTCATTGAAAAAAAATAAAAGAAACATTAAATTTTGATGTAGGCTACCCAAATAAAACTAATTAGAGAAAGAGATGGCATTTCTTCTATGTAGAAAGGGAGTTGGTAGGGTGAGAAATGTTTATGCCATAGTTATGAAGTTGTGCTTTTTTATAATTAAAAAAAAAACAAAAACCTTACTTTAAATTACAACTTCTTCATACATTGAAAAAAGAGAAATCATCTTTGGAAGGATAATTTATCTATAAACTAAAAAAAATAGAAATAGTACTTAAAAGAACCACTTTTTTAGTTTATCAAACTTCCCCATAATGTATCTTTTAAAATAGATGTAATTGCAAAAAAGCAAGTTATTCCAATTTGGTAAATTTACACCCTTTATGAACTACACCCTTCTCTTTAGCTGCTTTTACTTGTCGGTATATTCAGTAGATTCAGGGGAATCATGTTCAGATGGGTTAAAGTATTACAGAGTTTGCGTTTGGAGTTATTCGTAAGTTTAATTAACATTCCAAATTGATTTGTTTAGTTTGTTTTATTTTGAAAGATGAAAATATATTTAAACGCATTAAAATCTATATAAGTCTGAATTTTTACACACTAAAGATTATCTTAACGTCCAAAAACACGACTTATTCTATTTTGAATTATTTCTCTTTTTCAACTTACTCAGGAACGTTCTTATATGACGGCAGAGTGTTGTACGGAATAGAACCAATGAAGAAGTCTTGTACATTAATGATTTCACTTTTAGACTCTGTATTATGTCAACGTTTTCTTTCCTTTTAGGTTTAGGCGTGTATTTAACAAATATTTATAAGTTTAAATATATTTTTAGTTTTTATGTTTTAGTTATTTAAAATTTTTCATGTGTGTTACTTTTATAAAATTATTGACTTAATTAAGTTTAATAACTTATAAGTTTAAATATTTGTAATTAAACTTTTATTAAAATTTTCATTGTATTTAGTATTCAAAGTATTTTTTATTTCATTTAGATATTATGTTGCTTTATTTTGTAGTTATCACAATAATGTGTTTATTATTTTTGTCTTTTCATCCTTAATTCACTTAACATTTTGTATTTTTTTCAATTCACTATTCAACTAAATCTTCATTTGTTTCCGCAGACTGGTGTGCGCAGATAGATAACAAACATAAAACAAAAGGGAACGCATAAAAATCAAGGAATAAAGATTAATTAAAAATAAAAAACGAAAAAAATATTATATTTACATATATAATCATTATATTAAATATATATATATATATATATGTATTATTAATTTATTATTATTAATATTTGTATTATAATAAAGTAAATATGATTAATTATATTATATAACATAATAATAATAATTATTATTATTACTAAAATAATAATAAATTTAATATAATTGTAAAATAATAATAGTAATTAAATATTAATGAAAATAAAAGATAAAAAAATTAATATAAATTTATGAAATAATAATAAAAATAAAATACTGATAATTCATGTTAAAAATAAAAATAATAATAAAATCATACATAAAAATATAATAATGAAAATAATAAATAATAAAATTAATAATAATAAAAATAGAAGTTATAATAATAAAAATAATAAAATAATATAGTTGTAATATTAACAATAATAATTTAATCAAATCAATGACATCAAATTTTTTAGAACTTAATCTTCATTTTTCACCATTTTTTTTTACTCTAAATACATATATTTTTCACTTCAAATTCTCTTTCTCTACTTCAAATTTAAATATATCCTAATGCTTTGTTTGTTTTTTTAAATTTAAATATATCCTAATGCTTTGTTTGGTTCTTCAAATTTAAATATATCTTAATGCTTTGTTTGCTTTCCCAATATTTTAATGATAGACTTCGATTGAAAAGCGAAATTGATGCATGTTTGTATATGAGTGTGAGAGTGAAAGAAGAGGAGAGGATCTCTCTGTGAGTGAAGATTGGATAGGAAAGACATTGTCACACTATTGAAATATTGATTTTAACATGGGTTTGCAATTTTTGTGATGGCTGAGCTTCGTTGTTGGGCGAGCAATAGTCTAAGTTTCATGATGAATTTTGTTGTTGAAAGTAGAGATTGATAATGATGCTGATTCATTCATGGTTAAATATTATAAGAAAAACTGAATTTCCTGATAGAAAAAAGTTACTAACAAAATTTTAGCTATTAAAAAAATTTCATTATCCACACATTTTAATGACAAAAAAATTTATGATCAAATTTATCAACATAAAAAAATTTACCATCAAATATAATAACAATAAAAAAACAATAATAATAATAATAATAATAAATATTTTGGCAAGAACTTTTTTAGGATTTATGTTCTATTATTTTGTAATATATTTTGTATACGAGGATTTTAAGTATGCTTTTATATATGCTGTAGGTGTGCAATGATGAACATTATTTCTCCAGGTGTCTCGAAGCTGAAGTTTCTTCTGTTCCTGGTCTGTATATTGCTATAATGGTAGGGAATTACGAATGTGTAAATGGGGAGATTTTTTTCAAGTTTGGTATACTTATACAACTTGTACCCTTGAAAAGAAGTATATTTTTTTTCTGATTTAAAAAAAAATCAGGTTAAACCAATTCCGATATTACAGTCACAAACTGTTCCTTTTTCAAAATATTCAACGTTAGGTCCATGATCATAAAACTCCAAGAAAATCAAAGACCAAATCATTTTTTTCGCCGACTATACGGTTGACGTGTTGAATATCCGATCAAGTCAATATATAATTAAACCAAGTTTAATAAAATTAGTTACGGGTTAGGGTTTTGTTAATCAATATCCTAATAAAGTAGTTCTAAGAGAGTATAATCTTAAATTTTCAATTACTTAAAAAATAGTTAGTCATTTTTATATTTTTAATATTGTAAGCATTGTCAAATTAAGTTACCCTTCTCCTTAAGTTAACTTAGTTTATTATTAAATAAACGTACACGGTGACAGCAGATTAAAAATCGTGTCTCCATGAATAACTAGATTTTATTGGAGTATAACCTTCATTAGTTTGCTTTCTTTTTCTTACACACATAAAATTGGTTCAAAATCACGATTCTTCATCATATCTGACGAAAACATGAGAAAATGATAAGCTTTAATCTTCATTGTGTTCACAAATATTCTAGTGTGAATAAATGCAAATATATATAAACTTTAGCTATTATTGTTTCATAAGTAGTAGTGTATTTTTTTGAAAAAAGTAATGGTCAATGGATGAATTCAGCATTCAATAGAATCAAATCTTCATCTTCACACTGATACCATTGCTGTTATTTTTTTTTCTTGGTTTTATATGATAAAATATGTTTAATGTCAAAAAAGAATAAATCTAAAAACCTTTATTTTATTTCCTTATAAGTCAGCTTCTAAGAACATGCACACACGGTGGCTTGCATCTTTATTCGGAAAGCTTCATGCATTACTGTTTTATGCCCATGATTGTTTGAATAGACCTTTTTCTGCGCAGATTAATTTGAATTTTGAAAATGAAAATAAAAAAAATTGTTGATTTCTTTGAACCAACAAAAATATAAAGGTCGAGTGAGTTTATATCTGGTGATATATCATGCTTGTCAAATTTCAAATTCGAAAAAAGTATAATCAATTAGTTGTTCACATTCAATATAAAAAAAATATTAATCCCATAAAAAGTTGCTTTTGACAATAACTTGTATTCTAGAATGGAATTACATAGGATAATTTTTTTAATGTTATTCACACATTATATTTAAGTATTATAGTGATTTTTTTGGAGATTTTGAACCTTTAATCTTTATTTCTTCAACTTTTTCTTTTTATATTTTCCAAATATACAATTCTAGTTTCATTTTAACTTGACATGCAATATATTAAATTAGAAAGTAACCGACAACTTCTAAATTATTTTGTTACATACAATATCACTTTGGTCTCTACACTAATATTTTAGCTGTTCAAAACATATTATATCGGCCACACCCTTATTTACTAAATTAACCTCTTCAAATATTTAAAAAACACTAAGTATATCTTTTATATGAAAGAAACAGTTGTAAACATTTTAAAAGGTGTGTAATATAATTTGTTTTTTTGTGAGACAGCGCTGTAATTTACTCTATATTTAATCAAAATATTAATGTTATTGAATTTTTTTTGATAAATTTCTCTATAATTATTGTTAGAAGATAAGAATAAGAAATAAAAACGAGATGAACTCTTACATAAATTAAAATTCAGTATTAAAACTTTTATATAGTTGTTTAAATTTTTTTTTTAATTTATTTATATATAAAAAAATAATTTTAGTTTATGAAAAAAATAATTTTATTTTTTTTCTCTTAAAAATACTTATGGATACTTTTTTCCCATACATTAAAGTGTTGGCATGCAGTTGGAAATTGCTAGCATGAATCCCAAGTTTTACTTTCAATTTTAGTCTTCTATATTTTTCTACTTGTGGGATATTATTCTTCGTATACTTTCACACATCCAACTTTAAGAAGAAAAATAATGTTAGTCTTAAAAACTCATGACCACATAAGCCTTATAAACATCTTTTTCAATAAAAAAAATGTATATTGATAATAAACATATAAAACAAAACTATGTGTGAAAGTTCTTAAAGAAGATTTAGAGTCAAACTCTGGCATGTTCTGTTATCGTTTTTGTAAATAATAATTTTCAATTAATAAATCTTAATCCTAACCTATATATATTTTCACACTTAATAATATTTGAAAAAGATAGCATTTTTAAATTAAAAATATATAACTGAATACTTAATTAAGAAAAATTAAATTCGTACTCTATATTGATTATAAATATTACTCGTATGAAACAAAAATTTTATCTTACCAGTTTGATCATTTAAACGTTATTTATATTCTATTATAAAATTCTAAAATGATTCAAAAATATTATCTGCCTCTCTTTTGTAGTTGTATTGGTAGTCACATCCATCCTAGCAACACTACAACAACGAAAATGAGCAATTGATAATGACTTTATACTGGATTTTTGGGGTACTTATTATGTAATTATAACCACCTAGTGTGAATAATTTCTATTATTCCTTTATTTTATGTGAATACAAGTATTGATAATTCTGTAATTACATTTATACATTTTCTTTAGTCCTTTAAAACTATTTAGTATGAGTATTTTTAAATGGATGGAAAACATATTTTACCTTTTTAAAAACAAATAAATTTAGTTTTAAGAAGTTTCTTACTTATAATTATTATATTTTATTTATTTATTATAATTTGAATTAATAAAATGATTTTGAATCATGCTATTAAAGCTCGGAAGTCAAATATTGAATCATTGGTTGATTAGTTTTTTTTTTTTTTTTTTTTTTTTTTTTTTTTTTTTTTTTTTTTTTTTTTTTTTTTTTTTTTTTT
>Ga0099824_1000667_pt1 | contig 43094 bp, 21 predicted proteins | sample SiratrowhiteBW_FD_76837 | JGI IMG/M metagenome (GOLD analysis project Ga0099824, IMG submission 76837) | Root nodule microbial communities of legume samples collected from California, USA - Siratro white BW | ecosystem: Host-associated > Plants > Roots > Nodule | place: USA: California... | reverse complement strand
TCTTCTTGTTTATTTCTAAGTGTCTCTACGCATCCATGGGAGAATAAAAAATTAAAAAAATTAGTCTTATGTCACCAACATGCATTTTCATAAATATATCAATTCGCCATTTTTCTGTATTATGTTCTTTCCTTGCATTTTTACCACACTTCCACTAACACTAAACCTTAACACCACAATATTTTCATCATAATGATATACCTCTCTAACTTGCCACGCGCTACCCCACATAACCATGTACCCCAAATACCCGAAGTTCTCATGCATGCCCCATCCAATACCCGCATCCTCACTCTTCCTCATAAACCACCCATCAAACTTGCCTTATCTTGTTTTTGGTTTTTCATAGTTTTCCTTTAATAAATTATGGTGGCGACTCCTTTGTTTTGAAAATTAAAATAAATTATTTTTGTTCGTCGTCCCCGTCGTGACCCCGGTTGCGACACTATTTGAAAACATACAGAGATAAATGATTTAATAACCAAGTCTATTTGTTCAAAACATTTTCAAAACACTTTCACAAAACTTGTGTATGATATAAAAACAATATTATAAACATGTGATACAAAAGTGTAATAAACACTTATTTTATACTAGTTTACTTAACCTAAGTTATGTCTATTTTTCCTTCAAGGACATTGTTGCCGATAATGGACAAGGAATTCCTAACGAGGATGTCACAAAATAATCTCTCATCTCATTTTAATATGAACAATTTCAATAATAATATTATTGTTGGTAGTGAAAAAAAAATCAATTAAAGTTTATAGGGCATATATGACATTTAATACATAAAACTCACAAACAATAAAGGAAGATAAGTGTGTGTAAGAAATAAATTTATTATTCTTAAGGAAGGGTAAAACAAGTAAAACAAATGCTCTTGAATGTCCCTATAATGCCATAAAACATAATTAATGGGTGCAAAAATGGATGGATAAGTGACTTGATGACTAATGATTGAGGTGGATATAAATCTCCACTGGTATAACATATCATTATTGACATCCTCCTTTGAAGGTCTTTCAAAAAAAAAAAAATCCAAAAATTGTGATAAAATCTAATGCAAACATGATTATTAATTATGAAATGACTCATAAAGATCAAAATTTTTATAAGTTCGGGGACATGTAGCATGTTTTCTAAATTTGACAAACATGGTGGAGGAAAAGGATGATTGTGCATAGCCTTAAATTCTAATTCATTACCCACTACTAGTAGTAATATTCGAATTTAAATTACTTGTATTAAAATAAGATGAGAGATTATTTCCATAGTTGTGACATCCATCACCAACTAAGATATAAGGATTGTTGTTGCTGCCAAGATGGTGTCGTGAACTATTGTAGTTGTTGTTGACCATTATCATGACTGTCTTTCTCATTATCATTATTGTAATTTATGTTATAGTAGTTTTCACCTCAATTGTGTGAGAATTTTCATAATTAGAGAAAGTTTTGTTGAATTTGAACTTGTGGTTATTATCTTAGTTAAACTCATTTTTTCTAGTGTAAGTATAAAACTAACTTGATAAAAAAAGGAAAATGGTTGTTTTCTTGAATTGATGTACTTATTTTTTATATTCATTAGTGAGTTCAAATACCATCTGAAGATCAATTTACTAATTTGAAACAAGTATAACAATAGTTTTCAATTGATTTAAAAGCATTATGAGTTATTGATGGTATGTTTATGTATTTGAAAAATCTTCTATTCAAGTGGAGGAGAATTCTTGCTCGAGCATGATTACACATGAGTTTTGATTATCTTAAAAAATCTTTCTTAATTGATATCATGCTTCCATAACGTGGAGTCGTGTTCAAGTACAGTAATGAAAAGAAAACTTGAAATGGTAGAATAGATCCATCGAAGTCAACTACAATTTATCTTTTATATTGATTTTCAATACCTTTTTATTTATTATGTTTGTTTAAGTGGAATAATATGATGAAAACATAGGCAAATTTTGAAAAATTCAACCCACTTTCTATATTAAACATTTTATATTTCAAAGATGATAGAAATATAATTTTTGATATTAAAAATAAAAGGAATTATTTAGATTAGACGTGACTAATAATAAAGAGACGTGAGTAAGAAATAAATAGAAAATAAATAGACAAGGAGAATAAAACAAAAAAAAAAGTCCATGAAAGATATAGGAAAAGTTTCTTAATCTCTTTATATCATGAAAAAATTTATTCGATGATTGTATTCCATTTAAACGATAACTTATATATAAAAGTGTAAATATAATTCAAAAATATAAAATAGATAAAACAATTAGACTAAGTCACTTACAATATTTACCAACCTAATATAAACTATTACGAAAAATACAAAATATTGAAAATATTTACAACAATATTTTCATATTACATCAATAATCTTAAAAAGTCTGACTACATTCTACTAATTATAATAATATTTGCATATCATTGATATTTTACGGAAGTACTTTCATCTTGTAATCATTTTTGTTCCATTTTTAATAAGACAGTAAAAAATTGATGAATATAACAAATTATTTCTTTAATATGACCAAGAGAATAAGTAAATATATTATTTATTGAGGATCATGTATTTTAATTAGAAAAGAAATAGTATAGCCATAATGATATAATGATTTAATTTGAATGTGAACTTGTCTAGTAACAAAATATGGGACAAAATTTTAGGTATAGGAATATAGGAGTCATTTTTGAGTTTTCACAAAAATTGAGTTGTAACAAATAAAGGGATCTAGAGTGTGAGGAGTAGAACCAACCATGTGTTGAATATGTCTGACTACTGTTTCGACATTTACTTACTGTAGTATCTTTAATTACTATAATTATACAATGTAATTTTATAAATAAAAAATTAATGATATTTAAATGAAATCGATGAACATTGGAATGTTACGTGATATTTGTTTTCCTTCTGAAACCTATATTTTGAACAATATTAGTTAATTAATATCAAATCAATTAAAAATATATATTCATTATCTTCTAAAATAAAAATTGCGTAAAGATTTTCCATGAAGAATGAATGATTTCGGAAGCAGAGGGCGCCAAATGAAAATTTCCCGGTAAACTGCGCGCGCGCGAATATTCAAATGGCGGTATCAATCTATTTGGATTCGATCCCCTTCTCCTGTTCCCGCCATTTCCCACTCTCTAATCCCTTCAAAATGCGAACAAGAAATCGGAGTTAGCGTCGCGCTTGGGATCCAAACCTAAAATGGACATCTCAGAGCTGGCCAAGAAGCTCGATCTCTCCGATTCCAAACTCGTCGTCCGAAAAGCCGCCGAGATCCGTCGCCTCTGCGATGTCCAGTTTGATTCCTCCGTCATCGGAGTCGTATGTCTTTCTCTCTCTCTTCCGTTCCGTTCTATTGAATTCCGTTTCACTCGAATCGATTCTCAAATTCTTTGTCTGGTTCTCTCAGGGCGAGGTTGCTAAATCTCTTATTTGCTTGGAAATCGCCGCCTCAAGGCTCGGCGTTCTCTTCGACCGATCCTCTGCGGTGCGGCTCAGCGGAATGTCCGAAAAAGCTTACATCAGATCCTACAATTCTCTCCACAACGGCCTTGGCGTCAAGTTCGTTTCCTTTCCTTTCCATTCCATTTCTCTTCCTTCAACTTTCAGTTTCTAGAATTTTCCATTAACTAAGTGTTTGCTTGATGTTTTTAGGATGAAGATAGATGTGAGGGAATTGGCGATTCAGTTTGGTTGTGTTCGTATTATTCCTTTCGTTCGCGACGGTCTCAAACTGTGAGTTATCTGCCACGTGTTTGATTAAATGCTAAAACGCTGTTGAATCTGTATGTGTTGCTAAACTTTGTGTTATTTATATGCAGATATAAGGATCGGTTTGTTTCGTCTTTGCCGGCTTCTCGTCGTGCAAGTGCCGATTTCACGCGTCCGGTGTTCACCGCTGTTGCATTTTATTTATGTGCTAAAAAACACAAGGTACCATTAAAGAACCTGTTGGGATATTATATAGCAATAGGTTATTATCGAATGATGTTCATTGTGTAGGAATTGTAATATTATTAGGTAATTTTGATGTATAAGTCTTTTCAAAACGGTTTGCAACCACAGTTATTTTTCCAAGCTTATTGTTTTAATAGTATAATAGCCACAATTGCATCTGCAGCGAGTGCATTTGTCTATTATTTTCTGCAATGTGAAGGATTGCGAGGAATGCCGCGAACTATTTCTGTTGCTTTGGTTTAAGTTGGGGTAGTGGTTGTGTTTGTTTTGCAGCTCAAAGTGGACAAGCTAAAGTTAATTGAGCTTTGTGGTACATCTGAATCCGAGTTTTCTAGTGTAAGTGGCTGCATGTATAGTGAATGTTTAGTGTGTGATCATTTTATTGGATTTTTAATTGTGGATGGTTTTATTGATTTTAAACGGGGTGTGAATGGCCTGCTGTAGGTTTCTGCTACTATGAAGGATTTGTGTCACGACGTATTTGGGATTGCAAAGGAAAAAAAAGATGCTAGGGAAGTGCAATCAAATCGAGGTTTGTACCTTTCCCTATTCGGTTGTTTATCGTGATGCATTTCTTAAAGCTGAGCTACCATATTGAACGTTTATTTTTTTTGTTTCCCACTATGTGCAGATTTGCTTGATGTTTTGCCAAGTAAAAGGAAAGCCGAGGAAGGAGGTTATTTGTCCGATGATGGCCCAGAGGTACTAATGTCTAGCTTCTTTTTGTAATTTTCAGACATTTTGTTTTCCTTGGGTAAGGGTTTTACCTTAAGGTTTCATGGGAATTCTAAAAGGCGTTGCATAAATGCTCTGTTTTTTTGGAGTTAATTTGTTGTTTTCTTAAATTAGGAATAAAATTCCAAGGTGTGCTTTATATACAAGTCTTTCATGTGTAGCTCAATCTTAATTTTTTTTTCACCACTCATTGTTTTGAAGCTCGGCTTTCTCGATTTTATTCAAGGTTGACTCAACACATCCATCATGCCTTTCTATATACTTTGTGGCCATGTCTTTTGTACTGTAATTATCTGTTGCAGTAGTAAGAAGACACCATCTTTCTAGACTTTACTTAATCTATTAGTTTCTCTTTTGGCTTCAAAATTGTAACATCACCTATCATTTTCAAACATAGTTGCAGAGTCATAACTTCGATAATTGATTAATCGTCAACAAAGTCCTTTTTCTAACTTAAGTCCAACATATAGCAAGGGAGATTTCTTAACTCTTTCTTCATTTGCAAATGCATAGTGGATACATGATGTAGTTCATAGGACTAACCGGGTAATTAAGTTAGGTGTTACATGGAGCGTACATGGTAGAGTTAAATCACTCACTTAGATATTGAAATACCTGCCAAAGGCTTCCCTAAGTTCACGTTCACGTTCTTCTGGTTTTCTTAGGATACGTTGATACTGGCTGGATCTCCGCAACCTAAATAAGGGCATTTCTTCTCGCGTTTAAGATTATATTTAATATTCACAAGTCTTTGCTTATTGTATGATGTCCTCTCTAATTAGCAAAGGCTCTTTGTTAGGTGTTCCATCAAGTTATAATGATATTAATTTAGCAGACAATTTGTTAAGGCATAATTGTGGCCTTAAATGTATGCACCAGGAAGTGTAGTTGAATTATTTCTCTTATCCAAAATAAGTTCACCACAATCTGGCCTCGATCTTGTATTTGGTTTAAAAAGTGATGATGGTCACGGTTAAGTGCAAGATCCATCCCTTACGTTTTAATCACTTTATTGCTCTTCTTACTCTCATCAGTGTTGTCTTGACGGTGCATTTAGTATTTTGGTTGGATATTTGCCGTAAGATGTGGTTTCCAAATTTGATGTTGCTATAATTTGATTGTAATTCAGCTAACATTTGTGTTTATACAGCTTTCAAGTTATAAAAAACGCAAACAAATGGAAAGACGTGATTATGAGAAGTGGAAATCTTCAGTAGTTGAATCCAATCAACAAAACAAGACAGAAGGTATTAAAACAATCCTTGGATTTTCTTCTTATTGCCTAAGAGCCAAAGATTCACGATGGTTGACCCCGTTTACTCTTTCACTTTTTGTAGCTCCTTGCAAACGAACCAAACAAACTCGTCTCAACTTTATCAAGAAATCTTCCGATACTAAGGAGTTAGAGGCCATGTGAGATGGCATTGCGATGCCTTGTGATCATACATAATTTTGGTAGAAGTTCAGCACATAATGAGAAACGGATGGAGAAAGGTGACATGTACTGATGTTTAGAATAGAGCTCAATTTTGTTTAAAAATGTCTTTCGTGAAATTTCCAAACCATCAGTTTAAAGGAAGAACTCTGTACAGACAGGAATTCCATTTTTTATTTTCTTTCAATGGTAATTAGCCTTAAAACGGGTTGTGGATAGTTTGTACATTTACATATACGAAGAAACTAATTCGGTATATGTATTGGTATATATTCAGCCCATTATTGGACATAACGATTTGACTTTTAATTTTTTAGTTCAGTATTTTAAATGGACACACCTGGAGGCATGCATGATAATATCGATAACCATCATAACAGCTGGAAACGTGATTTCTGACATTAATTGCTGATGCAAATTATTCTATAAAGAACTTTATGTACACGTTAAGCAGTTGAAGTTTGATATCTATTATATATGTATGGCGGCACGTATTATTTTCAATTAATGTATAAAAACTGTATCTTAGAGGGACTAAAGATGTTTAACATTATATGTATTCTTGAAAATGTTTATAATTATTGGTTAAGAAATGGATGTTAAGAGAGAGAACAGTTGTTTAATGAAATTTATTATGCAACATGTTAAAATATATATAGCTTGAAGTAAAATATAAACATAAAATTTCATGTTATTTTCTAGTATTTATATTTAACATATGCTCAAAATTCATATTTCAATGAATAGAAAAAGAGAACTAAATATAATTCTTGTATTAATGGGAAGCTATCAATTTAAATAAATTGAAATATATATATATGTAATACACCAAAGTTTATTCATGTACTTAATAATACATATATAATGATTGACTTCCCAGACGTTGACTTTCCAAATATCTGAATAATTTGGTAATCTATTAACTCTGGTGTAGATAATATTTAATAACTTCATATAATAGACTAATTCTTTATATTTTATAAGTGACAATGACTGTTTGCCATGATTTAATGTTAGAAAGATCACATAGTTATGATGATTTTATACTTTTATTTATATAACTTAATGTATTAATATGATTTAAAATTTCATTGTATTTCTTAACTTAATATTCTTGTTATATATCATCAATTTTTAATTTTTTTAGTTATAACTTAGGTAATATATAACTTTAGATCAATAATACCACTTTGATGATTACTGTCTATTTCATCTAGGCATTTGATTTATATTAAATTTCATATATTACACATTAATTACATTTAAATATTCTAAATTAACATTCTTAATTTAATTAAATTAAGGAGTAACAATTAATTACAATGTTCTTATAAATATATAATAAAGAGTGATATTTGGATGATATTTTCTTCTTTTAATACTTTCTTAAAAGAAAATTTAAGTTTTTTATATTCTTTTTCTCCACTTCTAGTTAAGTGATAAAGTTGGCATGTTACACACTTTTAAAAACTACCTCAAATAAATAACTCTTCACGGTTCAAATAATCACTTGTGGCTTGAGCAATGAGAGTCCTAAAAGAGATGAAATTATTATTTCACTATCTCTCAATCAAACTATAAAACACATATTGAGCAAGGAGTGTTTTCATTTGAGTGACCAGCTTGACATTATTTTAGTGATAATGTTTTATACTTATAATAAATATAATTGCTTGGACATTTTTAGAACTACCATTGGATAGTTTAAATAAAGTGAATAAACCTCATAAACGTATTTTTTATTTTAATTAAATTAAAACAAATACTTTTCAATATAAACCTATTCTTCTTTCTAGTCAAGCTACACTTGTTTTAATTCAATTTGATTCAAAATAATCAAAATGTTAAATAACAAAATGTTTAATACCAATAATTCAATCATCACAAGTCCAAAACAACTCAACATTAATTCAATAACAAAATTATATGTAGATAATTTAACTTAAGCCAATATAATCCATCAAATCAAAGGTTTGCAATTATCCAACTAATTATCTAAACCTAAACTGTATATGTACACTAATTATCCAACTATATAACATTAGTTTTGTTTTCAATTAGCCCTTACCAAAAGAATACTTAAGAACCAATTATAAATATCTCACTAATAAAATCCAAAATATTCATTAATTACATACAATACTATTGTGAGTTAGTACTTATCAAAATATTTCTCATTATATCATCAAAATCAATAACAGTATTGAACTGAAAATTTGGTATATACCCTAGGATTTATTTTTCAAAAAAATCTCATAAATCTTATAAATCAGGATAACTTCTCTTACTTTAATTCTTATTCTCTTCAAATAATTATTTTAAAGATTTAAAAGAATTAGAAAATTATAATTTACTCCGTTATGATCTAATAAACAAACTAAGTATTTGTGAATATTTTAATATATATATATATAAGTTAAATATAATATAAAACTAAATGTTTCAAGAAATCAGAATCCACAAATTACACTTATTTCTTTTAAGGTTATATTAATGAACACTTACATTTTTAAAATTTTTAAAATAAATATCTTTTTAGTAAAATAACATTCTCATGCCTTGTAATTTTTAAATAAATATTCGCTTATCTTTATTTTTTTATTAAAGTGATACTGACTTATTTTATTTATAAATATAGTTTTTCAAATCCTTTTAAATGATCTTTTGACATAAATTTTATTTAAATTTTAATCAATGTAATTTTATTAAATAAAATAAAAAATGTACAGCGCTTTATTAAAAATATAAAGGGGTAAGTGTTGTTCGTTTATGAATAAAGTCCAATGCCTATTTAGGAAACGAAAATGTAATTTCACTAAAAAACATAAAAATATGTTTATTTATTTTAAAACTAGAGAAATGTGAGTGTCTTTTAACCATATCCTTAAAAGGAGATGTGTATAACTTTTCCAATTTTAAATAAAGGATGAATAGAACATATTTTATATATCAAATAATATTTAATTAGCATAAAATTAAGTTATTCTAGATACTGAATTTTTTAACTAATTTCGATTTATTTTATTAAGTTTCACAAAATTTACAATTTGATACACTATATCAAATAATTCGTATTTTGTTTAAATGAATTCACATTTTTTTATTAAAATAATATTTTAATTACACCATAATGGTAAGAAAAATAAATAACCATTATTTTAAATTAATTTTAATCGAAATAATAAAATTATAATTTCATCAAATAATTTTTTTATCAATAACTCATAAATTTTTATAATTTTTTTCTTTTATTTTTTTTCCCTTAATTTAATCAATCTCATTTTTTATTTTATTTATTTTTTCAATTGTTTTCTCCTCCAAATCTATCCTTAGAACAAACAAAACATTAATGTTAGCGTAAGCTTTTAGGGGCAAAAAAAAAATCATAATGGTTGATTAAAGTGAAAGTCTTCCATAATTGAAAGAAGGTAAGGTTTGGACAAAGTCTGATAACAAAATTTGAATAATTGACCCTTTGACAACCTAAAACTTGGTCTATTTGTACAAAATATTATTATTTGTCTTTGGTAACATTCTTCAAAATATTCTGATGTCATTTGTGAGCCCCCTGAAACTATATATGGCAAACGGTTTGGAGAAGAAACCATTCTCCATTCGTATTTTAAATTTTTGTTTTCTTTATTTAAAATATCAACTACTCATTATAAAATATTAAACTGAATATAAAACTGAAATACTCGTATATTGGTAAAGTACTATTTATAGATGAAGATAGATATAAAAATAAGCTATCTTCCAAGTATAATAACGTTGTGAATACTTTTCAATTCTTCATGTATAATCAAAGTACATAGTATAAGAAGAAGTACTAATTCATTTCAAGAGTTTCCTTATCCTTGTAAATATTTGAGTAATATATTAAATATAGAAAAAACTTAATATATTAAATATAGGAAAAACTTGATTAAGTTTGTTCGTAAATTTAAGTATTTTTTTATTAAATTATTATTAATTTTTTATTTTATTAAGTATTTAATTTTTTTATATTTTTAATTAATTTTTTGTTATTTAATTTTTTTATTAATTAAGTGATATAATTGTTGTTTTATCTTATTATATTACTCACTTATTTCTAAGTAATGAGATTTTATTATTAATATAAAATTATATTAATGTTAATATAATATGATAAGTAACTTTTTTATTTTTTTATTGAAAATATATTAAATAACGAGATCAATTTTTTATATTAATTATAAAAATTCGTATTGTTTTAACACGGAGTCAAGAAAATAAAATAAAAAAATAAAAGATAATATAACTAATTAATAATTTTTTTAATAACATATACTTAATTAAAAAATATTGAATATATCCAAAAATTTCTTAAAAATTTAATAAAAAATTATGAAAAACTTAAAACTTAACTAAACATAAAAAATAGAGCTTCCGAGTATCATTATTAACAGTTAATAAACTCAATAAAAACAAACTATAACATTTATTATTATTATTTGATAATTTTTTTATTTTTTTTACATTAAATATGTAGAAAATATTTATTATTCTTTGTAAATTAAAATAAGCTAAATTACTTATTTGGTTCAGGACCAAATTTTGTTTTCAGTGTTTATTTTTAATTTTTGTGTATATTATTCTAAATTTGTTTAAAGCGTCCGAAATATTTGAATGATATAACTTATGTCTTTATTTTAGTATTAAGAATAAAAAAAATCATGTTAAGTCTGTCGATGAAATCTGTAAAATCTTCAGACTAAATCCACAAAGCTAATTTTTGTTATATAGTTATTCTTAATTTAGTATTTAGAATAAAAAAAATCATGTTAATCCGTACATAACTGTGAGCTGAAACCAATACTTTGCTTTAGAATGATTCAACAACCATGTGTTCCCACTAATGAATGAATTAATTAATTAATGAGGTCAATTACTCCTCAAAATGCTTCCACTTATGTGAGGACTTCTTGGTAATTACAACTACTTCATAAGTGTGGAAGTAATTAATAGTCATCCAATATCATTGCAAGAGGATAATTAAAGTTGATTACCTTTTTTAATAAATCCTATGAGATGGTTCTATGTCTATTATGGACTTTATAAAAAAAGAGGTAATTATTTAACTTTTGTATACACTTTGTTTTTTCAAAATTATTTTTAATATATAATTATACCAATCTTTCACAAGAAGACTTATCTATATATAAAGTTGTATAGGGATCGAGATAATCTCACACGATCAAAGTTTTTTTTTTTTCTCCTTGATTGATTATTCTATTTGAGATATTATTATTTTTATTGTGTTCAAATATTTTTGACTAATCTTTTAGTTAAACTGTTGACTATCAATTTGTCCTAATAACATATTATTAGCACTTAATTAAACCACTAAATGTATAACATAAAATAAAATTACTTGATACATTAGTGTCCGAGTAGTGTATTAATTAAATTATATTTACTTATTTTGATTGAGATTGATTGAAGTGTAATTCTGACTATATTAATTTAAAATAATCGTAATTTGTGTCAATTAAAAAATATCTTATTTAATCATTAGTAGAAAACATTATTGATTTTAATCAAAAAAAATCTTGACTAGTATTAATTGAGAAATAACATTAGTTAACATGGACAAAAAACTAACTCCTTTAATGTTGGTAAAAAAATTATCACGTCGACTTCAATATGAAAAAAAAAATCCACTATATCAATCAAAACTATAATATTAATGATGCCCCAATTTTAATAAAAATATAATATTTACAAACATTTTAAATTTGAATTTATACATATATTGTGTGTATTTAAATTTATATTTATGAATTATTATAAACTTACACGGACTTGACTTTGGAAAAAGATTATAGCATTGTGGGTAGTTAATTTTTAGTGTGTTACAAAAGAAAAACATGTTGTTTTATTTATTGATTAGAGTTGAAATGAATAAACATGTGTATGGAAGAGTAATTGAACTTTTGTTTTTAAATAAACGTTTAAGAGATAATTTTGTAGATTATGGAAAGTTAGTAAATATAGTTTTACTCTCTCAAAACCATGTTTTCAATTTGTCATACTTACACCTGTATAAAAAAATATTATTTTTCTATTTCTTTTAGTTTACTTTTGAAATTATATATAAAGCAATAATCAATCCTCTCTTTTATAGTACTCTTCATTTGGTTAGTACCAATTGATACTAACGCTTTTTAGATCTGAAGCAAAACATTTTCGAAGTGTAAAGGACACTGCCACTCTTAACATATTTTGAAATAATTTGTCTCTTCTTATAATCTCAACTTTTTTATTTTGAATTGTATTTTTTAACTATAAAATGAAAATATTATGCCATGAAGCAACACAATAAATATTGTGGTATGATAATTATTAGTTATTTTACTGCAGAATATTATGTTTCAGATTTTTGTATTTATATGTAGTAGAGTTATAATTGATCTTGCAGATTTTGAGAAAAAAAAAGAAAAATACACGTTGACCTGTGAGAAATATTATCTGTACACTATTGCCGTATATATTAAATAAATAGATTGAAGTATAAGTTATAATAATTTAAGCATACAAAAACAACCATAGAATATACACACAAAGTGCAATATTTGTATATTTATAGAAATTATATAATTGTAATATGTATAGAAATATTTTTTTTTCTAAAAAATAAACTATTTTCTTAATTAAACTATTTTCTTAATTTGGATGTAGTATGTTTTCTCAGTTAATTTTTTTTATACGGAAAATTAAAACGGAACGGCATTTCTGATTGTCCTGCGTTTGTCGCGCATAACTGACTGACTCTCTGTCGACTCAAACGGCCACACGTTAAAAACAAGTTCCCACCTTAACCGGTCAAACTCGGCGTCGTTTCGATAATCCCATAAAGCCCAGGTTTCGGATCCTCTGCAGACGCGCCCACACAAATCCCCTACTCCAAACCAATTAAAAAACAGTTTCAACTACCAAGCTCCACCCAGCGAGGGAACCACCGTAACCTCGTGCGCCCCCACGTACATGATTGCACGATATTTTCTTTCCCCTAGCGTGAAGAGTCACGACCCTGCAAGCATTTTCGACATTGTCTTTCTCTTTTCTCTCTCTCTTTGGAATCTTCCTTCTGCGCGGAACCCTAACTGTGTTATGTACCTACCCATTATTTAATTGGGTCGTTGTTATAATTGGGGTTGCCGGCTTAACCAATCAATCATTTGGGGTTGGAGGAACAAGAGGAGTGAGGGGTTCAGTTTTGCGGTTTTTAATTAGGGTTCTTTATCTGGTGCCGATCCTCTTGTTTCTTGCTTCTCTGAAATTGATGCAAATTTTGGGTCTGGTGGGTGATTGTTAAATCGAATCGACGAAAAATATTGTTTTTTTCTTCGTCTGGGGCGGTGGAATGGATTTGGGGGTTTCTGATGAGATGTTAGGCACTTTTGTGCCTATAGCAGTTTACTGGATTTATTCTGGGATTTACGTTGTTTTGGGGTCGTTTGCTGAGAGTTATCGGTTACATTCGAAGCAGGAAGAGGACGAAAAAAATTTGGTGTCGAAGGGTGCTGTGGTTAAAGGTGTTCTTCTCCAACAGCTAGTTCAGGCCGTGGTTGCAACCCTCTTGTTTGCGGTAAGTTTTTTGAGGTGTGATAAGTTTGCAGTTTCTTTAGTGCTTTGTTTTCTTTTGAATGATTTTTTACTAGAAGATGCATTAATGAAGTCAATCTTGCATTGCCGAAACGGCTTTTAAGATGTTTCATTGCTCAACGGGTTTATGTTTTGGCTCCTTTATGTCTTTTGGGTAATGCTAGACGCTATACACCTGGCAAAGCGTTTTCCTTACTTTTTGGTTTGGTTTTGTTTTGTTTATTAGGTCAAAAGTAACACTCTTAAGATTTTGTGTGCTTGATCTAGTATGTTGTGTAATAGTGACATCTTTTTTTCTTTCTATTATTGATTATGGTAAGGTTTGATTGCTATTTGGCATATGTGAGTTTAGTACTCTATTCTCCTTTAGTGCGTGTGTGATTGAATTGTTGTTTGACCTATATGTTTACCATAGGCCACTTCATAAGGGATAGTTTGTGGCTATAGATACTTTAATGGCTTAATCTTGTAGCCTTTTCTTAATGGTAGTAAATATGCTATTAGCTCAAAACGAGTTTCTTCTCTTCAAAAAAGGTGGCGTGTGCTGAGTTCTACAGAAAGAAAGTTTCTTTGAGGGGTGGATGGTGTTGGTTTTGCACCAATTGAGCAAAAGATATAGAAAATCGGTTAAGGTAGATCGAAGGTGATTGCAAGATTTTTAGTCCAGTGAAAAGGAGAAGAGAGACCAAACGTTGGAAGAAGTTGGCGAGGGAAATCTTAGGCTAAATAACACTCTTGAAGCTTTGGCTTTTAACCATGTCAAACAGGGTTAAGGCCTAATAGTTATTTTGGGTGTTTGGTGGAAGGAAAAAAAAATCATTTAATGAAATCATAAATCCTGAGAATCATTATTCGAGGAAGGAATGATTAGAATCTATTTGATTGGTCTTAAGTTTAACATGAAATCATTTATAGTAGTATTAAATGAGCAAATAATGTAATGTAATAGTGTGATATTTTTACAGCATAAATTAACATGTTTGAAAAAGCTCCTTTCCAAATGTGTGCTGCTTTTTTAATGAAAAATAAGTTATTTATAAAGTAAAATAAGCCGCATATTTGGAACATCAGTTGAAATTTAATAATTTTTTTTTTCTCTGCCAATTAAAGTCTTTTCCTGATCTGAAAATTTGTAGCTTATGATTATTTTCTAACAGCTTTTTCCCTTTTAGCTTGAAACACACTCTTAGGGAAAAACTGAATTTTTTTCTTAAATCTAAACAAAATTAATTATTTTAGAACTACATTTGTAGCAAACTTATCCTAACAGAATCTGATTTTGATTATAATTGACTATTGAAATTATATAATTTTCACAATTGTCCCAATCACATCCGATAATTTGACTTTTCTTCCAGCTTGGGAAAGTTAGATTCCCGCTTATCACATTAGAATTACTTTGTAAGAAACATGTAAAAAAATTCTTCAGAAACATTTTTCCTACTAGTTATATTTTTTAAATAATAAATAAAATGAGAAACAAACATTTTCAACGTCTAATTCCTGGGAAACTAGATATTTTCCTTGTACCAAATGTCTCCTTAGTATCCTCTTTTGCTTCCCCTGACTATAGAGGACGTTGAAAAGTATTATGAATGTATACTAATAGTAGTGTTCTGTTTCCCTAATATAAAAATGATATCCTAATGGATTTTTCACTTATTTTCTGTTTCATATGACTAAGAAAAAAATAATTAAATTTCCACATGCATGACATTTGTAAGAAATTTAATATATTTTCTCATAAGGAGAAGAAATATATTACTGTATTAAGTATTATGAAAGAAAGTTAAAGTATTGCCTTTAAAATCAAATATTATAATTAAAAATGTTAAAATATAAAACAGAATTAAAATATTCCCCACTCCCTCTGCCCCTGCTAACCTTAATCTTTCTTGAGTAAAGAAACAAATTAAGTAACAATAATCCAGCTTTAATGAAACTGTTTGCTTTTGCATAGTTAACCGAGCTCTGGGTATGTATGCATTGAACACTTAGAAGAGAAATTTTGTTGTTCATAGTAGGTTTATCTAGCTTTAGCAGTATTGCTTCTTGTGGTCCCATCCCTAAAATATTCTTTGATTCTACAACAAATTCACTAAGACACAAAAATTACCAGTTGGTGGAAGAATGAGGAATCCTCCTGACTATAAGGACATGATACAAAACACCAATGAAAAAGGAGGAAAGCATTGGACCAACCCATGTTAGGGGAACCTGTCAAAAAGGCCATGGGCCTTGCACCAAAAAACAAAGGCCTGTGTTTATACCAAGTCTAATGATATACCATTGATAACTTCAAAAATGTGGGGTTTGCATTTGTGAGTAGCCCAAAAAACTGTAAATGGATCTGGTTTGGTACTCTAACGGTTACTACAAGCTGTTCGTCCCTTTTAAAATTGAAATAAAAGTTGTGAATTGTTATCAACATTGACTGACTAGGCAAAAACAATTGAACCAATTTAAAGGTCTGCATTTGCTAACTATGGAGTGTTCTATTCAGTAAAATTTTATCATGTAACTCATTGATTGGTTCTGGATAACAATTGTAATTGATTTTTGTTAATACATTTGCGAACGATGGTGTCTTCCATGCATTTGCTAATTGTGTTTAATACAGGACATGTGATTGGTTCTGGATAACAATTGTAATTGATTTTTGTTAATTGTGTAGCTGACAGGAAGTGATAGCCAAAACACTACCAGCCAGAATACTTCGCTACTTGTTTTAGCAAGACAATTTGTTACTGCTATGCTTGTAATGGACGCATGGCAATACTTTATGCACAGATACATGCATCACAACAAGTTCCTATACAAACATATCCACTCTCTGCATCACAGACTCATTGTACCCTATTCATTTGGAGCTCTGTACAATCACCCTGTTGAGGGGCTTCTGAATGACACTGTTGGTGGGGCTTTATCCTTCCTACTTTCTGGAATGAGTCCTCGAGCCTCCATCTTCTTCTTCTCATTTGCCACCATTAAAACGGTGGATGATCACTGTGGCTTATTGCTCCCGGGAAACCTTTTCCATATATTTTTCAAAAACAACTCGGCCTACCATGATGTACACCATCAGCTCTATGGCAACAAGTACAACTTCTCGCAGCCATTCTTCATCATGTGGGACAGAATCTTGGGTACCTACATGCCATACACGTTGGAGGAGAGGGAAGGTGGTGGTTTTGAAACTAAACCTTGCAAAGATTACAAGGATGATTAGCTTTTTAGCTTGATGAGCATTTTTTATCTGTACTAGTATTGTTTTCCCTTGTTATGAGCAGCCAGCACTGCCAAAGTGATCATGTTATGCCTGTATATACATATGATGTGTCCTGTTCTATATTTTTATTTTTGTTTCCCCTATGTCCATACTAGATAGACATAATAAAGGAAATTGAGTTGCTATTGCTACCTATTACCATTTGATTTTCACCCTTGTATTGCTTGCTGCTACACTCATAGTTATACCTTGTATCCCTCATGTCTTACCATGTTTAACTTGCCTACCAATGCAATCTTTGATTTCCTAATACTTCATTTGTCTAGCTGGATTTTGTCTCTGCTTCTATTTTCTGGCAGCCTTATTTAATGAATACTGTATCTGTAAATGGACCTGTATCTAATCATGTACAGGGTGGACCCTTTAATTTTATGATTGAATTTGATAGATGAATGTATCTACTAACCATTTGTATTCTAGTGAACTCTTAATTGTTTGTGGGGGAAGATGCCTATTATGACAAGAAAAAAGTGCCAAATTTGCTTAAGCTTCTCCTTTGTCAACAAATTGAAGTGTCTCACCCTATAGGCACAAAATTGAACAAAATTTTTAATGTCTTTTGTTTCCTTTCTACCTTTTTCTCATAACAGACACTCTTTTGAAAAACAAGAATGACTAGATTATCTTATCGTATTCATAGAAAAGTCCAGGTTTAAAATAATTTAATATTTATATAATAAGAGCCTTTAAAATGTGACAAATTAAGAAAAACGCATTTGATTGAAATTTCTTGTTTCTATGATGATGCTGCATGAAAAAGAATTTAGTATTTTTAAAATTTTTGTGCTTTAATTAAAATTAAATGATTATGACCAAATATTGGTTAGTAATTCAAGGGAGGGTTTTGGTATTATAACACCAAGGAGTGGGGCAAATATTCTTTCTTAAATAGAAGAATTGTTCTCTTAAAGGAAAAGTTGATCATCTTCATCCTTTTTTATCCATGTTCTTTTGTTTCCTTTCCCATAACCAGTTGTCAATTTTTTCTTGTTTTCATCATTCTTATTAAAAATAAACTTGTGTCGGAGGAATCCAATTTAGAAAAAACGAATCCAATTTGATTTTAGAATAATTGTTGTTTATTTATCTTAAAATGAATCTTGAGATTAAAATTAAGATTTCAAGTTTTGGAAAAATAAGGAAAATATATTTTTCTAGAATTAAAATAAAATTTTATTGAATAATATGCACATATTCAAACAATGAATTCTGACCTTTATTACCACCGACCGACATAATGTTAGTAATTAGTATATCTATATTCGTTTTTAACGAGATAAGGGTAAACTTAAACAAGGTTTTGTTTATACTTGATAATAAATAGAGTCACGTGTAAGAAAAAATATAGTTGTCACTATTATATAATATAGAAAAAGTTATTTGCAATACAGCATATCAGTAGGGTACTCCTTTCACAAAATGACATTTTCTATGATTGAAAGTAAATTTACTAATAGAAATTTTTATATTTCGTCGAATTTTTCTATAAATTTGTAATCAAAATTCATAAGAAATTATTTCCTTACATATTTTCATATAAATTTTGAAAGTTTCACCAAACATTTTCAGTCATAAGAAATATAACATTTTTAATAATATTAATAAGACTATTAAGATTGCATTGCTTCTTCTAACAATCAATTATCTTCTTTTGAGTTATGTCTTAGATATTAATTATATAAATTAAATTAATATGTCTTTAGTCTTTATTATCAAAAGGATTATCTATTCTTTAATTTTAATCATTCAGATAAATTTTCATATTTAAAATTAATAAAATTTAATTGAACACATAATTTATCATTAACATAACATGTTGACCTGACGCACACAAATAAAGTTTATTTTTTCAGAAGAATTTTAAAGTGTGATTCGAACTTATTATCCATACTTTTTTTTTTCAAGGCACAAAATGACTACATACTGTCTTTTTATATGTATGAAAAGTATATTCTATTTAAGTTAAATGTGTGAAAAACTTAAAAAATATATTTTCTATTTGTAAATAAATACTATATTATAAAATCGAATAAATAATAATTTATACTTTTTTATCTTTATAAAAATGTGTTGTCTTTTTTTAAATTTTTTCTTTATTTTTAATTATCTTGACAAGATATATCAATTGGTGTAAGAGGTTTGCTTGGTAAGTGATAAAACATTGTTAAATACAATGTTAGACCAAAATGGTTATTTTGATGAATAATGTTTCAAGGCATTAGACAAATAGTTGTACTTGACCAAATAGCAAATTGCACTGTGTTATACATCATTTATTCATTGCATTTAACGAAATTAAGTTTAATGTAGAGTAAAATACTTTATTAATTATAAATTTTATTTAACATTATTCTTTAAAATTTTAATTATCTTGTTAGCAATTAAAAAGAAAGAGTCTCTTTTAGAGAAATAAAGACTAGGAGTTTACAAATTACTACCAAAAGACAAGTTTTGATCATGAATACAATAAGAAAATTATTTCTTTTATAAAACATGTTAAATCCACTGTGCAAGTGAGGAAAAACCTACTAATTAAAGAAAAAAAAGTGAAAAAAAGTCTATTAATTATAGAAAAGTAAGTCTATTATATTATAATAATGAAACAAGTTTAGTTAAATACATTAAAGACATTAAAAGAAAATATATCATTAATGGAACAAGATTCAATGATTCAACATTTCAATGTTTCTCTACAGTCATGTTTTGAATTCTAATATATAAAGCTATTGTGCTTTTAGAATCTAAACAAGAGAAAGAACTTAACTCATAGATTTTAAATAAAGAATAATTACTTTAAAAATAAAGAAAAATAAGTATTCTCATTTAAAATGTTTTATGTGAAAATTTCAAGAAAAACTTATAAGAGAAAGATTTCAAGCTATGAAAATGGATATAAGAAAACATGTAGATTTGTAGAAGAATTTGAGAGAAGTTTAAAACTTGAAATTTGGAACTTGAGAGAGAGAGTGTGATTCGTCGTGTTATTTTTAAGTGTAATGGGTAGTTTGACTCGTTTTAACTCGTTCACTTGACGCTTCAAGCTTTCAAGAGCCAACTTATGATCATTGAAGAGTAGTTTAGGCGCTATCATGTGACTCTTAGAAAAGTCATGATTACTTTTCTTAGATTCAAGGAACTACACATGTACACTCCCTAATTTTAAGGAATTACTACGTACTAATCATGATAGACCCCGAGATCTGCACCTGTCATACTATCCCAATTTGTGTGTCTCATCCCATCCTCATCAATCTCATATGACAGGGTTAATCCATATTACTGTCCTGACCAGCCCTTTTTCATGCTGCAGTTTCAGCCATATGAACCTCCTTCGACTCTCACCACCTAATAATATTCATATTTATTTGATTTCTATTACTAGTAGAGTTAGGATATCAATCGTTATACTAGATCCTTAGACAATGCATATCTATTTCTTAGCACAGATGTTTTCTTTCCTAACAATACTATGCCTACGCTTCACATACATCATCAGTTTTCATTCATTTATTCATTCACTTTCCATTTCAATTCCAATAATCTCAAGAAAACTTCACCACTTTATATAATTGCACAATATAATATACAATCTCTCAATCAATCATCCATAAAAACATAACCACAAGTCATACCTATCAAAGTCTAATCACAAATCATATTCATCCATCAAACAACAATAAAAAATTCTCACATGTTATTTTCTAACATCATTACTCAAATCAGATCAATTAATCATATTAAATTAAGATAAATAATCAAACTCATTCAGTGCTCAACCTGCAAGAAAGACTTGAGCACTGATAATCACATAGTCTTCTATCTTAGAGTTCTATTTGAAAGTAGCTAACTAGAATAAGAAAAACAAGTTACTAGCTTCCCTTACCTGATAATGATCTCTACAACAGTTCCTCTAATACCCAACAAAGATACTAATCCCAAAATCTAGTGATTTAGAACAAGTTATCATAACAAAATCAAATTTCAGTATAATTTTAATTAAGTTGAGAGAAATACTTTTCTCAACTGCCCCTGCTAAGATTGATGCAAAAACCTAAGGAAAAACAAAGATTAAGAGATCTTTAGAGTAAATATGAACTTATCATGTTTGAGATTTCGATCGGTTAGAAATAATCCTTAACTCTTCAGCTACTATAGTGTGTGATCAGATTCTAAAATAGATGAGGCATGGAGAAGGAAAATTAGAGAGAAGGGAGAGCTTGGGAGAGGGAGAGAGAGAAAAGAAAAAGGAAATGGAGGTGCATGAGCCGTGTGCTTTTCCTTTTTTAAAAAGCTTTATGTGCCTTACAAATACCTCTTAAATTGGTCAAGATTCTTTCAACCTTTAAAGGTTCACGTCACTAATGTGCAATAGTACTAGTGAAAGTACAAAACTTGAAGAGACTATTATGAAAAAAAGAAAAACTACTCGATGAGGTACATAACTTAAAGAGAATATACAAAATACTTTTTGTTTTCCCAAAAGAATAAGGAAAAAGATTTGGAGTAAAAGTCTCAATCCTTCATCTTGTATTACTTTTATATTTCATATAATTATACTTTTGTAATTAGTTACATGGAACATTTTTTTAAAATATTTTTTGTTACAACTATCTTTTTAACTTAGTCCTAAAAAATTCATGTAATAAGATATTTTTATTTGTGTAATACTATTTATGTATAAAAATTGTTAGAGTTTAAGAGTATATTTATGTAATAATACTAAACAATGTCTTGTTGAAATCAATTGTTAGATATATAAAAAGAATCGTTTTTATCCTATTTTATTAGTGTAGTGTGTTTCTTATTCCGATAAAAGTTGATTTAAAAGGAAACATGATAGAATAATCAACATTTTTCCTCTCATTCTACCATTATAATTATTATTACAATAATCATTATTTTATGGTCATAGTTACTACTGTCACCTTATCATTGTTTTCATTGCCATCACATCACTTATATCGTTGTTATTGTTGTTGTTCTTGACATCACTCCATATACACTCCTCCCACCTCCATTGTCATAACAATCACCACTACTATTAGTGCTTCCACTATCATCACCACATTGTCATCACTTATTATCATGATTGTTATAACAACTATCACCTTTTACCCTATTATTAAAACTTTTGTTACTATTATTGTTGTCATTACTATTACTACACAATTTATACTACAACACTATCACTACATTACCATTACCATCATCAATGTTAGCACTTTTATCATTGTCACTACCCATTATTGTCATATTAACTAACAATACTTTCATAATTATTACTATCACTCTTATCACCAAAACCATCATTTCACTATTACATCATCATTGTCACTATATATTACTATCATCATAACCACTATTGGGTATATATATATATATATAAACTCACGAATGTCGTCCTATTGTATCTTTTTCATAAAAAGAAAATCCTAATTTTTTTCATACAAATTAAAAATAATAGTAAATAAATTACTTTTTGAAACATCTTTATTAAAATAATCTTCCAAAAAAATATATCCTCTTATAATTTTTGAATATAAATATTAATATAATCTATAAAAAATTAAAATTAAAATAATTAATATAATTAAAAATTGTGAACATCAATCAATTAAAAATTTTTAAAACTTAAATATATTTTTACTGCCTTAGTTAAGTTTTATTTTTCCTTTCAAATTTAAAATTAACTTTTTAATCTTTGTAATTTGAAAAGCTTCTTTTTAAATTTCTTATACATAAACATTGTTAAAATGAATGTTTCGAAATAAAAATAAACATACACTTAAATGTTTGATAATAAAATATAAAATTAAATTGGATTTTATATAACTGACTTGTATTTTTTATTTATATAAATGAGAAATTAAATAAGTATTTTTCAAATTATAGGTACTGAACAGATAAATTTTAAATGTGACGGATTAAAAAAAATTCTCTCACATTTTGAAGGATTAAAAATTTATTTGAAGACTATAAAAACTACAATAATTCGGGGACTAATTTTTCTGAATACAAAAAAAGATTATTGTTAATTTTTGAGATACTATTAAAAAAAGTTATTTCAGTTTCAATTAAAATATTGAAATAGAACAATTTTTATTGAAGATATTGTTAAAAAATGTCATTTTAATTTTTCAGTGAATACATAAAAGTATTATTACGTCAACAATAATAATGCATTTTTTTAATCACTAAAACACCAAAATAAAAAGAATAATGAAAATTTATAAAACATTTTTTTAATGCAAAGTGATTAGTTATAATTAGTGTGTTTCAATTTTCAAAAAAATTAATAATAAATTAGGCGTTGTACTAAACTTTATTAAGTTTAAAAACACGAAGACTTAATTTCAACAATTAAAACTACAATATTTTGATAAGCTATAAGAGAAAAGCAATCAAGCCTTGAAATAATCTAAATTTTACTTATGTCATTAATTTAATTATTAACATTTTGTACTCGTCACATCAAATTTCACATTTATGAAGTTGCATTATGATTTCCATTATGAGGAGTCACGTAAATCAAATAAATACCTTATAAACACATTTAATTTTAATTGAATTAGATCTAAACAAACATAAAAATTGCAACTCAAATAGATAGATAAATAGAAGAATTCTTTTATATGACAAGTTTTCAAGATTTCTGTCGAAGTAAAGAATAATTTAATTTAGAAAAATAAATTAAATAATCATGACCATTTCTTGCATATTCAGTTTATCCATTTTTTCATAATTTAAATATTGAATTCAATAAATTAATTTGTATTCATTAGCTTATATGAAACTAAACCAACTTCAAATCAGTATAATAAAATTTATCGATCTTTTAAATTAGTCAAACTAAAATAAAGTTATCAATGTTATTATATAAGAATTATTAGAAAAATAGTTTAATAAATTTATGTTATGAGTATCTCTGAATTTTTTTCTGTAAATTTAGATGTGCTCATAAATGAATAGGTTATGGCAGCTTGCAATGTGAACAAATTTTTGAGACAAGATGTGATTGCTTGAGTATAGTTTTGTCTTAGTAAAATAGACCCACTTATCAAGGAGGAGATGGATCATCAACTCAACTCAACATTTTATAGAAAGTTGAAATTTATCCCTAACCTTGGATATCTGTTCATGGATCTTATCGTCATATCATTTCGATATTCTTGATAGGACCAATTTAAGTTTTTATTTTATTATTTTAAACTAAATAGAATGATAAATGGATTAATAAGTAATGTTTTATTTCGTTAAGTAAGTTAAAAAACCTAGGAGAATTTGAATATTATATATGTAGAGCTGTCTTTTTTTTAAATGATGTATATAACTGTCTTAAATAATTAGAAAAAAGAGTCTTTATCCTAAATAATAATTCTATTTGATTTTAAAGTCTATTGTTTGTCATAAAAAACATGAGATTTCATAAAAAGACAAAAAAAAAAAATATTTCGAATAATAATTCCGTTCTATGAATAAATTATTTATAAACTTGGTCTCTCTCTATATAAGAAAACGGCAGAGATAAAAAGAGTGAAAGACATTAAATATAGTTCAATATTTCATGTTTATATTCATGCAAACATGTTGACCAATATGCACTATATGAGTAAAAGAGAATGTACACTCTCCAATAAGTGTATAAATTGAAGTTCAAAACAAAAATGAAAACATTCACACTTACAAAAGAACTACTTTCAGAACCAAGTATCCAAATAGAAAGCAATTTACAACTACTATTTTTCAAGGATTAAAATAAAGATTTACTAACATTTAACTTTTGAACAAAATACAAAGAGTAGTAAAGAATTAGTTAAAGCATTTTAAGTCCTCTAATATATGAATGACGAATACTGATTTTTTATTTTATTTTGTGATTGATAATATATTTAAGCATAAAAATTATTTAACCATCCATTAAGAATTTAAATGTGAGAACAAGTCTCACATTAAATAAAAATAGAAGAAATTGAACTTTATATAAAATTGAAAACTTATTTTAAGATTTAGATTGGATATGATGTTAATTTTTTACATGAAAATGAAGTCATATTGTTATTAAATTTGTTTAATAAATTTTTATCGAAAGACTTAACAAAATGAACAATTTAATTAAAATCCTTAAATGGATAGAAAATTTGTGATTAGAATGATTAATTAAATCAACAATGATAGGTCGTATTCATCCTCTAACTAACATATATCCCTTGTTCACTCTCTTCTCTCATCATGATATATATTAGACATCAATGTAGAGTTCACAAATGTGACTATCCACAGTTTACATTGTTTCCTAACAGAAAAACTGACATAACATATAACCAGATGTTATACTTATTAACCCTAGCTGTATTATTAAATAACATGAAGCCTAGTAGAACCCAATCATCACAAAGCTTTAATGCAATCATATCTTTTGTGGCCCTCTCCACATTTACGAATGGGCACAATATTATCTTTGGTCCGTGACGTATGAAACAAAATAATGCAATACACATTAAAAATAACAATACCTGCATAATATTCTCATTTCTTGATTGAAGACCACCATTAATATTTTGATTTGCATCACTACATTGTTGCTGAAGTGATGCAATTCTCACAATGCATGTCTAAATAAGTTACATAATCTCGAAAAAAGTAAACTTTAACATCTTCGTTCTATCTCTAATCTTATACCAAGTTATAATAATTTAATATCATCTAATAGGATAAAGATATTATACATATTATTGATTAAAAAATAACTACATAAACTTATATAATAATGTATTCAAATAAGAAATAAGACATTTTATTTCAACTCAATTTATTTACTTTTCATTTCTATAAGCTTGAGAATATTGTTTACAATTAACTTCAACTTATTTGACGTTGTACTAAATTCTTGTTAAAAATTTTACATTGATGAAATATTAGATCAAATTAATATATTAACATATCACAATCATATAAAAGAAGTTCATTTTAATAATATATGTTGAGATTATTGTGTTATCTATTCTCAAACTTACATTTAAAATACTTATTCTAATAAAATTTATTGACGCTGTTATGTCATTTATTATTGAATTCTTATTGAGCCACCTACATTTAAATCAAATTATAATATAAAAGATGTGAGTCTTATCTTCCAAAGTTCCTATTGAACCATCCATATTCTAATATTTTGTAATAATTAATTTTTATTAAAGAATTTGATGATCAATTTTAAGGAGACCTTTTTTCTACTTAATTTTTTTATCCATAAAACTCCAATATCAAACCTTGAGAGATTCCAAACTAATTATTTGGCATGCAATGTTCTCTTCTTGTGGCATTAATATCTTATCTGCTTTTGCCTTTTTCAGCAATAAATAGTTTATTGAGTACAGTATCACATGGCTGCATGGTTGGCCATTGCCTATGGTGGCCTGTGGGGAGAAGCCTCATTAATTGGTGAAAGTAGTAGTTTCAAATGGTGGCCTTTTAGAGGGAATGGAGCCTCCTTCTAGCTAACAAATAATTGACCTAATACTGAATATGCTTGCACTAGACATGAATCAAATTTCGTTTGTTTGAATCGGGCATTGATTTCAGCCGAACATATCCGAATATCTAAGTGCAAGGGATTCTCTTAAACTAATTTCAATATCATTATGTGTATTGAATTTTCGAATAATTTGGCATGACAAAAGAAAGATGATTACTATAATAATATTTTTTTTTTCATAAAAGTGATGTAATTCTATTAAATTGGCAAATATTTTATTACAAAAAAAAATTATAATTATAATTTGGTATTATACTATCCGCCCTAGGGCAACCACTTGTCACTCTAACAACATAAAGCCACTCTTAAAAAGATAAGCTCCCAATCGAGGACGACCACTCATCATCTCGAACCGATAACTAGGTAATTGAAGCATACAAGTAATCTCTATCAAGACAGTTTGCAAAAGCTGACATAGCTTGCAAAAGCTGAAGCGTAAGTAAGAAGTCAATAATAAACTCTATAAATATGAGGGTAAGTAAGGTCAGAGGTAAGCAGTGATAAAAAAAAAGGATAAAGACTAATTATTGTAAGTTCCAATAACCAAACACTCTTGAGCGTCGGAGTGTCCTCGCAGGTACCTCCTACCTGTGGTGAAGCAGAGGCGAGCTATTGTCAGACATAGACGAATACTGATTTCACAGAAACCGGATCGTCAGGAAGGAGAATGTGAGCAAGAGGCAGTAACAGCCTAGGATGGAAACTATTCGGGATGCTTTAGGCTAGCTCGAAAGGTCCTCAAGAATTGTGTAAGAACATGTATAGATAAAATTATACCAATTTAACACAATTTTAATATAAATATCAAATCGTATAGAAAATATATGTTTAATTTAAAAAAAAACTAAAATTATATCATATTGACATGATTTTATTTAAAATAAAAAAATATTTATACTAAAATGATATTAAATTGACACATCTTCACCTTAACTAACTTAAAATCATATTATACATATATTACTTTTACATAATAAAACCATAGTATTACGATTTATCTATATAGTAGAAATTTATTTATTTTAATAATAAGTGCACATAACACTTTTTAAAAAAAAAATCTATATAATGGTCCATTTTAATTAAGTGGTGGTTTTAAAATTAAATGCTTCTAGCTTCATTCCTAAGGTGTCGCTTTTGCCAATTAGATGTTGTCAGGACATTCTCTCCAAATTGAGTTTTGAGTGTTATCTCTGGACACAAACTTTGTCTCATAAAAAACTCGTCATTGGTTTGATCTCTTGTTTTTATTGGATATCATCTCTGTATCCCATGTTAAAGAGTATTCCTCGCATGAACCTTTTATCCATTGTACAAGTAAATGAGAAATTATTAGAACATCAATTTAGAGGATGTTCAACTTTATATACTTTTTTTCACCTATTTATATGTTGGATGTTTTTCCCTTTTCTTTTACTCGTGGTCCTATAAGAAAAACATCATGAAAAGTGAAAAGAAAACTTTTGAAAATCTAAATATAATTAATTAAAATAATAATGTCACTAGCATTTAAACGATATCAATCAAATTATCACCGACCAACTAGTAGTTTCATTTCCCACAAGCCAAAATATAAAATAAGGTTTTGACTTATCAGAACTTGTTATAATCCATTTTCTTCAAGGCGTCCGACATAATTAAAAAATAAAAGCAAACAAATCAATCTTAATAGTTATGAACTAAGAACACTAAAAAAAATAAAATAAAAGGTTAACTTATTACAATTTGTTATAATCCGTTTTCTTAAAAGGTTAAACAAAGTGAATGAAAATAAGTTGAAGAAGTCTCTTTGTATCTAGCATTTTCGCTCAAACAACCCTATGGGTACTCAAACAATAGTATTGATAAATAGTAGATTTAATGTATAATATTTTTTATACGTTTTCAAATGTAAAGGATAAATTCTCACTAACACTTGTCTTCTCATTATTATCTTTAGTATCCTTGTTTTGGAGTAAAACAACTCTTCTTATTCTAAAGTTAAAGTAGATTATTTTTTTAATAATATTTGTGCTAACACTAAGAACAAAGCTCTTATTGTTTAACTATTTTCTCCCCTTAAAGTGGAGGGCGGACAAAAAGGGTTCAATAATTTCATGAAAGGTGACATTTATGATGATTATAAAATGATGAATATGAGGATGATAATATTTGTACCACATTCCCTTTAAATGATAACTAATAAAGACACGTTTAAGAATTCTAAGATTTAATTATTGTGATTAGGATTAAACAATACATCCAAAAACAAACTTAATAGGGTAAGCTTGAAGAAATGGGGAAGAGGGAATAAAAGATAATAGAGCCTCTCAACATGATTGTGATCACTTAAGACAAGGATAGATAACCTATTAATGAGATATGTGGCAGCTAACACAATTTTTCCCCATAAGGTTTTGGGAAAAAACTTTTTTTTTTTTTAAAAGACTCTTAATTACTTTTAGAAGATGTCTATTCTTCCTTTTGTGGAAGCTTAGTTTTTTTTAGAGTGTTTACATATATTAGTTCATAAATAATACTATTCACATATGCAATATCATTGTTAGATATAATTCTTTTGATGTTTTTTCCAAATTAATTTTGGACAAGTTGGAAAAATTAGCAAAGATTTGAAAGACCTTAGATTTACTTTTCATAATATATGTCTGTTTGATAGGAGAACAGTCGTCAATACGAATAACAAATTGTTTTACTCCAAAGATAGATTCTAAAATAGGTCTTTAAACATCCATGTGAAGTAAATCAAATGAAAAATTACGCCTTTGTGAATAAATGGGATAAGGTGTATGGTGGTGACGTTTTGACAATTGATAAATATTTTTGATAAATGAACAAAGGAACAAAGATTTGAAAACGTTTAGGAAATTACTCATATTACTGACATTGTTTACTAACTTATGACCTTTGTTTTATTTTGGTCCTTAGAATCCAACAAATACAACCCATTCTACTCCATAAAAATTAGGTTCATCTTCCTTGTGTCAAGATTTTTTAAATACACAATAAAAAGAGATAAAAGAGATAAAATTTAATAAATAATTCAAATATTTTGTAAGTTTTTGTATAAAGATAAAACTATTGATCAATTGTGAGAGACGTATAAAATGTATTTTAATACCATAAATGATTATAAAATTATATTCTTGATTCATATATATGGATACATTATTACCATTTACAATTATATTTAATTGTTTTGTAGTCCTTTTGACATACAATTAAAGAGCATAGGAAATGGATCATTTGATCACTTGTTCTTGAATCAAGAATCTCCTAAAGCACAAAGCTAACAATATTGAATGTATTTTTACCTTTCATGAACAAAGTATATAATTCAAAAGTCTTACTCATTAATTCAATCATTTCTCATAAGGTCAAGTTTATCCTTATAGGTTTTTCATATTTCACATTGAAAAAAATTACAAAATAAAGATGTAACAAAGAAAACTCATTTAGTAAAAGAGCAAAAAAAAACTTATATATACTTAAAATAGAGTCAAATAAGATATCATCACCCTTGAATGAGCTTAGGAAGTCGTAACAACTTTGTATATGAAATGGCGTCGAGTCACTTTTATTTAAGCTAGACATGATGGATACAAATATCGATACTAGTGATAACATATGACAACTTTATTGATAATGTTGTTGTTGAAATTGTGAGCATCGATGTGAGACATACCTTTCTCGTCTACTACTATTAATTTCAATAATGGAGACAACAGAGAAAACTCAGGAGATGACCAATTCTAATATCAACTTAAACTATAAAAAAAAGAAATAAAAATTATTTTATTAATAACATTCACTTCAATTACATTTTCTTCTGTTTTATTGTAACAACCATAATCTTTAAAATAAGTAAATAGAATTATGCTCAAATAACTAAGATGATTCTAAAAGTATTTTCTTTCCAAATTAATATGGTGAGACTATTTTTATCCTAATAATCCATTATTTAAAACAAGTTTTTATAGAGAAATTTAGCAAAACAAATTCATCTCCCAAACAAGCTAGGTCAAACTAGTTGACAAAGGAATCAAAGTAACTTATAAGTTACTGGCCTTACCAAACCCATTTCTTTTAACTTTGAAACAGTACACAAAGCAGAGCCATGAATTTGTTGAGGCTCTCAAGTCCTCTTATGAATTGTTATTTCTTTGGACACGACAGGACTTTTATCCTATCTTTGTCATTATTGACATAAGAATCAGATATGTTTTGCCATCACCATCTAAATCAACAAACTCAAACCCTTAAATGCGCAGAGAATGTGTGGTTAGAATCATAAATCAGCCATGTTAGGTCCTATTCATCATCCAACTACGAACAGATATACTCATATGTATACTTTACTTGCACTCTTGACTCTTGATAAAGATATTAGACACTAGAGGATTAGAATATGACATCTACACACATGTTTTAGTGACATTTTTCAGCTTTAGAGGCTCTTTTTAGCTCCACGTGAAGGCTAGAGGGGTCCAATCAGAGAGCTTAAATGCCATCATCTCATTCGTGTGGCCCATGACAATTACTATGCTCACAATGATCATCTTTAGTCAGTGATATGTGAAAAAATAATGCATAGACATTAAAAATGACAACTGCTTGCTAAATATTCTCATTTCTAGATTGGACTGAAGCATTAATCAGTTAATTTGCACCACAAACATGGTTTCTCTACAAAAAATATTCTCAGGATGACATCATATTTTTGCATATATACATATATATCCTCTCATTTTGCTTTTCCAATAATAAATGGCATATTGATACTGCAACCTTGGCCATTGTCTTTGAATGCCATTGTGAGAAACTTCATTAATTGATGAATGAAAAAGTTTCACATTGGTTGCATTCTAGAGGGAATGCAGCTTTCTTCTAGGAGCAGGCCTTAATAATATATTCTATATACATGCATAAAATTTCGTTTGATAGAATCAAGCATTGATTTGAGTATAATGTAAAAACATTGAATTGCTGGGGACTTCTAGCATTTTAATCTCTGTGTATGGATAATTGGCATGACAAAAGAAAGATGACTAACTAGATGGACCACTTTAGTTATGAGGTAGTTTTAGAATTAAAAGCAGCCAGTTTCATTCCTTGGTGGCCTTGTTAAGGTGTCGCTTTTGCCAGTTGAATATTGCTGTAAGGACATTCTCTCAAATTGAGGTTGCGAAATTATCTGTTGGACACGGAAACTTTGTCTGATCAGAAGCTCCTCATTCGTATCACATTTTGTCTGTATTATAAGTATAAGCTCTTGTTATCACATTATTAAAAAGTGCTGTTGGCATGAACTTTTCATCCATTGCACAACAAAAAGTTGAAATGATAAGAACATAATTGCCTATGATTACCCTCTCTTTGCATTCGAAGGTTGATTAGCTTTACAATCAATTCTTTTTCTCTTTTTTGTTGGTTGGATGTAGTTATATAAGATACATCTCAAATTTCTTTCACTTGTGGTCCTAAAAGGAAATGAACATGTACGTTGAAAAGAGAAATTTTGAAATCTCTGTTAAGTCATCCTTCTAAACAGCTATGGTCCTAGGGGATCAGATGCAGCAATGTATAAAGGCAAAAAGCTATGGAACAAGCAATCTTTTTGATAGGAAGAGAGCATTAATGAGGCGGTTTCCATTGCTTTGACAATACGAGGTCGCCTTTCATATTCCATCTTTGTTCATATGAGATCAAATTCATGAATACAAGGCATCCAATTTCATCAATATATTCTACCAGAAACTGCAAAAACTTCTGAAAGTGAACATAACAAAGCAAATGGAACAACACACTTACCATTTCAGATGGGACCTATGGAATAAAAACTTATCTACTTTGCTACCATTATTGTTGGACAACACATCTATCACACAAATTCAAGACTCATGATACAGAATTGAACAAAGAGCAAACCTTCACACTGGTCTCTTGCATTGTATATGTCAGTCATTTTAGTCTTCACCTCCATTTACATTAGTCCCTAACTTTAGACAATGTCATTCACATCCTTTATTTTTATGGACGTTGAGGATTAAGTGAACAGCATTCTCAAAGTCAACGACTAAAGTAACATTTAGTAAAGTTAAGAGACTAAAATGATTGAAGCATACAAACTAAGTTAGGATTATTTACTCATTGATGAAACTCCAAATACACACACATGTATTCAAGCAGCAACTAAATGTACAAGAGTTGTGCAGGGTGTGGTGAGAGGGCGCGCTGAAGTGGGGGTGTGGCATAAGCATGTTGCTTATGTCTTGGACCAAAACTTCCATCCTTGGTTTCTGTCTTAAAATCTGTCACCTGAGAATAGGTGTCTGACCTGCGACGGATTTGTGTGTTGGAAGTAGGTTTCTCATATGCTGTGAAGGCATCCCCAGCAACACCTACAGCTTTCTGGCTCTTGCAACCCAACAGTATGCTAGGACGCCGCCTCTGCATCTCTTTCATGACTTTTGGTTTACCATTTGAGGAGACTAAGGATGTCCTAATTGGACTCCTTGTGGTTGCTGTTGACCTTTGATCATCGTAATCTGACATGGCTGAGTACTCTAAGGCACTTGCAGTGGCTACACTCCACTCTATGCTTGCCTCACTTGGTGCATAACAAGTTGTGGGGCTGGCACAGGTAGAAACAATATTGGATGTTGATCTAGCGAGGAGGGAGTTGGATTTGCCTGTGAGGCTTTCAATCTCAAACAAGTCTGAACTTGCATCACTCGCAGCATCATTGTAGTTTCCACCAGAATTTGCTGAGAAGTCAGTTTCTTCAATTTTGGGAGCAGCTTCCCAAGATGTTTTTGGCAACCTTCTATCAAAGCTCAAGGACTTGCTCCTGCTATCCAATATTGGAGAGCCAAACACTTCCAATGAATTCCTTGGCTTCTCTACTTGAATTTGCATTTTGACCAGATTATTTCCTGAGCTAGAAGTCACAGCTGAGAGTGCTAAACTTTTCTCTCTGCTCAATCCCTGCCCCAGCTTCTCTGGCCTTTGGAAATAGGCATCCTTGTTGATCAAGATTTCTGCTGCATTAGGCTTAGCCATTTTAACTAAATGATTAGCCTCTGGATCAGCATTGGAGATATTTCTTGAAGGTGTTTTTCCATGACTAGCATTTTTGTTGTAGTTGATTTCACCTGCATGGTCACTAATATCAACAGAATTACTGTCAGAACAATAGCATTTGCAACCAAGACTAGCTAGAAAACTCTTCCTCCGCAACTTGTTTTTCATGTTCTTGGAGGAATTCCTCACAGCACTTTGTAGCAGTGCACTTTGGCTGTTCAAACTTGACTCAGATCGAACACTTTGAGTTCCATACTGAACTTTGTTCTTTATAGTTCCTAGAGCTGTTCGTTCATCTTTCTGAGACTGGTTCTTGTCTGCATCATCGTAAGCAACTCTTGGGGGGCTTTCCATATCTTCTCCATTGAAGTACTTTTCAGCTCCAAACACTCCAATTTCTCCATCATCTTCCTTCTTTACTCCATGGTGAAGAGGGTCCTTTCTGTTGCTGGCAAAGCCATGGCCTTCAGCCAGGATCTCTTCTTTGCTGTTCAAGTATGAAGAGAAGGACGCATCACGTAGGTGGTAGTTGTTATTCTGAGAGTTGAAAGTTTGTAACTGATGGATATCGTTATTGGAAGTGGCTGCTAAGATAACCATAGTGAAAAGTATGAAAGAACTCACAGAAAATGGCCCAACAGAACTTGTTTGCACAGAGGCTGATAGAAGAAAAGACACAAAAAGAAGAAAAGGAGATTGAGAAAAAACACAGTGGTGTACACAAGGATACTAAAATACTTTGAACTAATATTATGACAAGTTTTGAGTGCTAAAAGGCCATAAGAATAATGAAAGGTAGCAAGGTTGAAAAAAAAACTTGTTATGTGAAGGGAAGGCTAAAACTGAGGTCAGGAAATGGATGCAAGAGAGAATTTAAAATGAATAGCTGAATAACTGCCTGGAACATTTAAGAGCAGCTCTATAAGTAGGCTAATGGAATAGGCAAAATGTCAAATAGGTAGGGCCATGTGCTTGTGGCCTAATTGACACTTCATCAATGGTTTTAACACTGATGAAATTCTCTTTGAATTCTGATGGAAAACAAGTTATATAAACATTCTGCTAAACATGGATTAGAAACAGATTCTTTCATAAATATGGAGAAAGCTTAGCCGCCTGTGTTCACAATGGTATTGGAAGACCCTATGATTTGTCTCCTTCCAGGTGATAGGGTGATAACTACTGAAGAGAAACATGTTTTTATCCACTTTGGTTGTATAATATATATATGTAGACCTATCATTTTAAAAGTATTGCCTTTTTTCCTTTTCACAAGTGGATCTTAGCCAGTGTATAGTCTATTCTTGTTAAATACATCTTTAACTAAAACCATGTTCAATAATCAAACCAGCCACTGAGATTTATTAGTGACAAACACTGAGAAGAAGGGTCAACCCTGATATGGCTTTTGGGATAATAGCAATACAAACTGTGACAAATGCTTCAGATTTAATTGGTCATTTGGTAACTTAGAAATTGCTCCACAGCATGATCATTAAGTTAAAAAATGTATAATAATTCATAATTAGGTAACTGTAAAAAAACTCTTCCTTATTTTTGTATTTTAATTATATTCAAGGAGCTTAGTGGTACTAGAGTAATGTGATTGGACTGCTGTTTGTGATGGATGGATGTTTTGGAGATATTGATTTGGTTACATTTTGGAAAGATTTATTTCTCCTTACAAATCTTCTTACTAATATCTTCAAAATATAAAATACATTTAATACTTATCATAAAAAGAACTATGAAAGTACCAAGGAAGTACACGAATTAAGAGGATGATGTTCCATCAGTAACTTTGTTATATCTTCCAATTTTTTTTGTAATAATTTATAAATAAAATATTAACAAAGGAGAAAACAGATTACATAATGAAAGTGTAAAACTGTTTCTATTATACTTTAATTTTATTAATGGTTGAAACATAAAACATTAGACTTTGATTTAATGTGAATTCTTCTCTCCATTATGCATGGCATAAAAGAAAATAGTTGTGAAAAACCACAACAAAAACAACTCATGCCTTGGCCGTGGAGAATAACCAACCAGCAAAAACTTGTCCATTTGCATTAGAGATATGTTGTCCACACAAAATACACAGTAAAAACAAAGCAAGCATATATTTCTTACCTGTGACAATAATTAGCTCACCATATCAATCATATATATATATATATATATATATATATATATATATATATCCAAACCAGACAAATAATATTGACAAGATTTCACAATGCTATTATACACCACACTCTAAGCTTACGCCAAACAAAGGATAGATAATAAATACTTTCTGCGGACCCCTGTCACAGTGGCTTTGGCATAGACAACCAATGTCCCTTAGGTACTGTGACGCTAAAATTGAACAAGTAATGCTTTGAATCTTTAATCTTATCTCAAATTCTTACAACAATTTCTATGCCAGAAAGAAAGTGAAGGGAAGAGAGAACACGTGACATTTCAACAACAAAGCCTTATTAAATTAAGTGACGTCTGCTATTTGCATCAAATGGTAATATTCGACACGGTTAACATCCAAAACTATAAGATAAAATTGCGTTTTAATACCAAATAATGATAAAAACATTATTTAAGAATAACATTACCAGCTGTAAGAGACTAGCATCTGGTAACGTGATAGACTAAGGTGTGAATTTTCGTTAGATGAGTATCAGAAGACGATTTAAATAATAAAAAAAAGAGTTCCAAGAAAAATAACATTATTCTATTTGGACCAATTATAGCTGTCCTTTAATCAAGCTATCTAAGTGCTTAATCATTCACCACTTAAATGACATTTTCGTTTTGTACAATAAGGACATTCTAGGATTAGACTTAGTGATATTTAGGATTAAACATGTCTTTTGTTAGCTTATATTATAGGAAGAATCTTCTGCATATATTTCAAAACTTCCTTTTTATTTGTCTTTTGCCATGTTTTCTTCTGCATAGCTGTAAGACTAACTCCTGGGTTAGTAGCTAAAAGCCTTGTCCATAGTGGTAATCCAAGGATTCAAACTTCAAGAATTTTTCTGCATAGCTGTAAGACCTTTTTTCCGATGTGACCAATTACTATCATGTTACTTAGCCCTTCTCTGGAACAAAACGTTACTTGAAATTCTCTTGAAAAAACTGTTCCAAAAGAGTAGATTTCTTCTTAAAAAATTAATTCTACCGGTGACCTTAATTATTGGGCCAGACCTTGGGCTCTTTCCTGCTCTATCAGATTTACCTGTTGTGTCCACATCCAACATCATAGCTAACCTCACGTTCAGGAATTTGGTTGCAATTAATTTCACATTAACCTTCCATGCTAGTTCTATTGTGTTGTGTAGCACAAACTTGCAAGCAAGCAGGACCCACTTGCACTAGCCTTGCTTGTCTTGGATTAACAGCACTGTACCATATCTAGATTTGACATGGGAGTTATGCTGTCCACTTGGGTAAATATCGTTCTCTGAGATAATTAGAATTAGAACCAAGATGATGGGTATTGGAATGTTTTAGAACAACCTCGGCATGTCTTGTGGTTAATGCTAGAAGGGTTCTGATCCCACCACTGAGTTGGCAAATTAGCATAAACTTTCATATTCTTTTATCCTTTTAACTCCTATGCCAACAACATTTCTCACTGCCACCTAATTTGCACTTTTGTGGTATTTTTGACTATGTCCATTTCACTGCCATTACCAAGAAAACAGCAACTCAAACTGGGGAACCAACAATGCTTATTGGAGCTTGTAGCTCTCAAACTAAGATTTGTCAAAATTATATTTGGCCACCCTCTTCAAACTGTGGAAACGTTTCTATCGATATTATGTTAAAGAAAAGGTGGGAGTAAATATGCCAGTCACCATGTACAGTACCCTCCACTCCCCCTAAAACCAAAATTATGCTTATTTGTCAAAAGGGCTATAGTTTACAGGTTCTATTTTTTCTAGTACTAAATGAATATGATTCAACATACACTGAATTTGTAAGAAAACTCTGACTTTATCATTGTAGAACACATCCTTATAAAAACAAAGACAGACAATTATGCATGTGAATAATTTCTATGCCGAAAATAATCCTATTGCTAGACCAAAATAACGAAAATACTTTTCAAGTCCGTTAAGAAGCCAAAGACAAATTTTCACAAAAGGAACTATAGGTATAAGCAATAATGGTTCTGCTAATAAAATGGTAGATTATTAACTACCGTATAAAAATTGGTGCTTTTTTCGGACACAATTGAAGTTGAGGAAGTGAACAATTACATTTAGTCTACGTAGGGATCTTAGCAAGGAAGAACCATACACTAGTTGGTTACAAAACGTAGAGGCTGCAACTTCAAATTAATAAAACAACTATTCAGAAAAGTCGATCTTCACTTGACTTCTGGAGGTAACATTGTATAACAAGAAAATTAAATTATGAGAAAAAAAATGCCTATAGCCATAAACCTTGAGCTAAGTGACACGGTTGTGATGGTTGTTAAGCCAAGTATCCCTGTGCCACACTTGAGATGATTAGTTATGCCAAAATGCATGCAAAGCCACACGAACTCTGCAAAAATAGTATATTGAAAGGTAGTAGTGGCAGAACAGGCCAAGCCTTTGTCTTCTGTGATTATTGTGTAGATGTGGCATTCGCAACCCAGTACTGCTTGACAGCAATTAGTATCTTCTCAGGAACAAGGGGACCATCCTCATGGTCCACCATTTTAGTATCCCATCTCATTCCTTCGATTAATTTCTTTACCTTAACCAAGACATCAACTTCATCGCGGAATATTACAGCACCTTCTGGGCGTAAAATCCGGTCCATCTCAAGAAGAATGTCTTCTTCATTGCATCTGCATTTAGTTATCACTCATTATGATTAGCGGGACATGAATTAACATGATTTGATAAATGGATACATAAGGACTTAAAACAAGTGGTTCAACTAGTGATAGTTCTTAGTTAAATCCACACATACGTGTTATAAGCTCAAAAAGTCATTCAGAAGGATTGTTTTGACATCCAAGACTCGGCTAAACAAAGCAACTGAAAAAGATGTCACGGCAATCTTTCTGGAACGGTAAAACCACTAGCAGATTCTCCATGGAGAATCATAAAAAGACCAACAAACCATGGGAGAATGAAGCTAATTCATCATGAACACTTTCAGTTTTTCATACAACGTTCAAAGCCAAAATACACACATAATAAAGGACAGGTGATAAAGTTTTCAACAAAACATTAGATTCAACAAAACATGACCACTCAGATTGCACTGCAACTCTCAAGGAAAGTTGTTTAAGCTCATTGTCAAGAAATCATTTTCGTAGCAGCTAAAGCTATAATTGCAAGTTAAGCCAGCCAAAAAAATATTATGAATTGGTATTGAATAATTTAAAGTTAACAGTAAGAGAAATGGAATAGCCATTTAAGCAAACGAATACTTACTTATCCTTGTATAGACTAAAGAGACCATGGCTATGAATAAGGTCATATGTCCTCGGGTATGTAGAGAACGCTTCACACCTGGACATAAATACACACATAAATAAGGAAAAACATGTGAGAAAAATGTATAGCTAGTCACGTTACAATTTCATACAAGATAGAATAATTGCTAGAAGACATGTCTATGTCAAATTATATTTCTGGAAGTTGTAAACTTTATTTGAATAAGGGTACCACATTAGGATAGTTACTACAAGTCTTTAAATCATAAGATCTAGACATGCCATGAACAAACTAGGAGGAAGTTAGAAAACCATACCAATCATGATAGATGCCAATAAGTCCTCGCTCATATATGACACCCAGTGTACTTTTCTCGGCTATAGTAGGCACAACATTCATGACCCATAACTTAGTTGATTGAATAGCTGCAGCAAAACTACCCAATCCAGCATTCATATCCATAATGTTGCGATACCTTCCAGAATCCAGGAGTTGATTAATTCTCTTATAAGCATTTACATGCTTTTTCCACTTTTTGTTGTCATCTTCGTATGCCTCAACCGAAACTCCAGGCACAGAACCACCAGCAATTCTAGGGGGAATGGCATAAAGCCTTTCTGGAAATGGCTTAAGATCACCAGAAACTTTAGGAGTTGGAGTAATGCAGACCTCCATTTTCTTATACCTGTAGCCACAAAACAAAGTCATTCCAAGTAAGTACACCACTTTCTGCTGAGCATAAGAGTTGGTCAAACTTTTAGGATATATAATATCCAGAGATACCCTTGTGAGAACTTAAAAGAAGGATTGTTCTGTTTAATACTTCATGATCTATAAAATAATGATAAATTGGAACCATCAAGCTCTTATTATAACTATATGTGCAAACATCAAAGACATAGCAACAGTAATTACATTACATACTCCTCCACAACCGTATGGAACGTGGTACTTAATTACTGATTTTCTTATAGTAGATAAATTTTTTATAACAGTTTTGTTTTCCTTTTCCTCCAAAACTTTTCTCCCAGCTTTATGCACTCTTGTATGCTTGTGCTTATGGTTAGTAGAAAGAAATATAAACAATGCTAATAAAAGAATGTCAAAACATTCAAATTGTTCAATACTAATTAAGGGTCATACCAGACATCGTTAACATCTGTCGACTCACAGAATTTTGCACTGGAATCTTCTTGTCTCCTGCGACATGATTCGGAGTCTACAGTTTTTTGCCAAATGGCAATTTCAGATTTTTCAGACTTCTTCTCCCAGCAAAGGAGCTTAGCAACCTCTTCAATCTTTCTTTGTTCTTCTTCAAGTTCCTCTTTAGGTCTCTGCCAGGATTTGTAGTTAACCTTCCAATTGATTGGAGGACCCGACAATACCCAATAAGCACCAGGTCTTAGAACTCGGTCAACTTCCATCATATAAATTCCATCTGCAAATAAAGGACCCAATATGCATTATTAAATAGCTTCTATAACTTATATAAGGTGCCAAATCTAAGAGCAAGAATAAGCAAATAACCATGGTGCTTTCTTATTTACAACAAGTGCTTCACAGAGAAGATTATACTTAAAAATGTGAATATCTCACCATTTGCTCCCCAGGGAATCAAGCAGCGAGAGCAATGTGCCATGTCAAAAGCTGCAGATGGATAAGGCAATTTTATGGTTCCAAGAACACCAATGACAGCAGGTACACCTCTTTCAAGAGCAAACTGTACTTGTGCTTCATGAGAGTCCCTTGGTGCAAATGACATGGCAATAACATTTCGGCTCCAGAGATATGCTCCCCAACTGGCAACCTGAGCAAAACAACCTTACATTAAGGATAAAACCTAAAACAAAATACTCTTGTTATTAATCGAATTAACATGTACAAGAATGAAAAAAAAAATTGATATAGCCCTGAGGAATTTGCAATGAAAAACATACCCCACAACCAGTGTCCAGTGCTGTCCTGACTGTTCCATCCTTTATAGGTATCACAGAAGCAAGCTGATCAATATAGTTGTCTGCACCTTGCGGAAACTGAGTTCCACCACCAGGGAATCTGAACACATTTCCCTCATACTGGATCCAGTTCTGAATAGCCTTCTCAACTGTAAGACTCTTGTACGGTGCATTAGCGTATGGAACATAATCACGGCTTTTCGGCCATGAAAATGGAGTCACATATCCCTTAGGTGCTGGGATCAAACAGTGCAACTTTTCTTCTTCAGGGGGACAATGCCTCTCACGATAATTCATATTTTCTCTTGGAAAAGTCATGGCACGCCGTTGATCTTGGCATGGGGTGTAATCGATGAAACGAGCACTGCAAGGTTCAAACACCTTTGGTTTTGACTCAAACTCATCAATTTTGCTGACTTCTCCACCATGGTGAGAGTCAAAACTCAAATCAGGGCGTATATTACAGTCTGAGCCTTTCTTAGTAATCTCCAATGCTATGCTATCTCCCTTTCCAAATCCACTTCTCTGCCATGCACCCAATATATAGAAGAAACAGCACAGACCAACAACTATAAAGATCTGGACAGAGCTTCTAGTCCTGCCATCACCTGAACTTGGTTTTGCCATCTGAACCAAAGAAACACCAGTTCTTATTCCGAATCACATAAATAATAACTCGTATGATTAACAATGCATGATCCAGGACAAAAATCTTAAATCAAAGCAAGGTAATTGTTTCAATAAATAATAGATAACAATTAGCAAGCTCCAATTAACGAAATTAAGCTCCAATTATGAATCGTGTCAATTTAATTTCAATCAACATCATGAGGCAATTATTAGTCTGCAACATATTGTAAAAGTTGAGGGGGTGCAAAGGGAACTTCAGATCTTATACAGCATAAAATCTATGTTCTATCGGTAGCGCGTTTCTCTCGCCAACTAACAAGTTTAAGGAGTGATCGCGCATTCGGGTGCTCCCAACGATAATACAAACATTAAAAGACAACAAAACAAAACCAAGCACGAAACATACTTATGAACTAAAACCACATAAATACCAGGTGAATCGTATGGGATCTAGCTTCAGGGAAACGAGATGCAAGATGCACGCACAAAAGAATTTTTCGGAGTCAATGAGTTACGAACAAAGACGACCCACGAAACCTTACTAAAGATAATTTACTTGGTGCCCAACAACATGGATTTTCCTTCTTTTATGTAGGAACAATATGTATGTTAAGAAAACCAAACTTTGAAAACACCCAGAAGGAAAAATTACCAAAAGAATAGGAAAACAGAAGAAAGGAAGAAAATTTAAATGAGGGAAATATCTCACCAATCATAAGAAGCTGGGGGGAGCAATGGCTACGAAGATCTGGAGTCTTCTTAAGAGGAATTAGTTGAGAGAGAGAGAAAAAAAATCTGAGAGGATTTTATAAATTTTCTGGAGAACCAAATGATGATTTTCCTTGCTGCATGGGCAGTGAGACGTGCGAATATAAGTAATTTTTTTTCTATCCAAATTCCAACCCGTTCACATGAACGAACAGCAGAAGAAAAGAAGAGAAAAGGAAAAGCGGAAAGAAAAAATAGGAGGAATGGCAAAACGGAGTACTGTGCTATACTATAGCGTTTCGCAGATAAATGGCGCAATAAATGTGCGTGTATTACGTTGTTGTTTGTTTTTTTTCGTTGTAAAGGTAAGAAAATTTGATGTGACTGGTTTATTACTTTGAAATGCCATGTCTAATGGATGGATTCCCCCATTTCTCCACACACTCTCCCTATTTCTCTATTTATCTTTTTTAGAACAAAAAGTGTTAACAATAAATCGAGAAAAATATTAATTCACTATAATTTTATTACGGAATTATTTTTATCAATTTAATATAAAGAAATAGAAAAAAAAAAAAAAAAAAGGAACCGCGGGGGGGGGGGGGGGCCGGCCAGGGGGGAAGGAAGATCGATTATATGTATAACAAGCTATCCTCACTCCAAAACAAATACAACCATA
>Ga0099824_1000666_pt1 | contig 43107 bp, 26 predicted proteins | sample SiratrowhiteBW_FD_76837 | JGI IMG/M metagenome (GOLD analysis project Ga0099824, IMG submission 76837) | Root nodule microbial communities of legume samples collected from California, USA - Siratro white BW | ecosystem: Host-associated > Plants > Roots > Nodule | place: USA: California... | reverse complement strand
CACCACATTATTTTTAATAAATAAAACATCTCTTTTTTTTTTTTTTTTTTTTTTTATGGAATAACGAACTTATTTTACTCTCAATCCTTACGAGAAATCCATTCACTCGATGTTACGAACTTTGACGAGAAATTATTATTAGAAAAGAAAATAATTTTAATTGCAAAATTGTCATAGATTTTGACTAATAGTTATAAAATTAATGCCAATTTTGCAGCAACAAAAGCTCTATTTTCAAACTTCTCAATTTGAATATACTTTTCTCTTAGATAATTCATAAGGCCATAGGCCATTAATTTCTGTACATAATCCACTAACACGTTAGAAAGAAATAAAATGTGGTAATATGAACAATAGAACATGCATTTGAAAATTTATGCCTCTCATCCCATCCCTTTCCAGATGTAGGAAGAACAGTGGCAATTTGACCAAATTTTCAATACATTCATATTAAAAGGTTAGGTTAATTGACTGTTGCTTCCATTCCTCTGAAATACGAACCTGCTCAAACATCCCAATTCAAAATCTTATCCAAAGTTTTAATTTTTTGAATCGATTGAAGAGACACCACTATGTTTCCTTTTTCTTTCTTTCATCCAAATTAAAGACTTCAAACGCGGTCTATTTTTCACAACTGATGTAAACGAACTAGAGTTATAAAAGAAAAATATTACTGATGTCAAAATCTGTGTACAGTTCACAAATATTGAGTATTTTCCATGGTTTTCAATAGACAAAATCCCTAGATAATTTATTCATATAAAACAATTACCAATGGATTTTATTTTTATGAATAACTACCTATTAATGCATTATTGAGAAAGATTACTTAAAGATAAAATAGGAATGCATATATGTTTTTATTTATATATTTCCTGGTATGGGGTTGTGAAGCATAGACAAAACCTGGAAAACCAACAAATATACACTTGAGACCACGATATAAAAAAGTGTAATACAAGAATATGATACAAAATGAGGGGAAGGGGTTGTTAAGGAGACAAAATATGAAAAAAAAAATAATAATTTCAAGCAGAAGGTAATCACAGTTGAAATTAAAAAAGTTAATTAAAGTTTTTTTTAATTATTTTTACACATAAAATGAAAACAAACATTATTAATATTACATATATTAATTAATTCAATAATAAGTTAATTTTTCAATATTCTCTAATTTATAACTTCTATTACGTATATATAAATCAATAGATAAATTAAATCTAAAGACAAACTCAAAGTGGTGGGTAAAATTAGTAGATAAATTGTCATTTTTCTTATCAACGAGATCAGTAAGTAACAGTCTATTTGTAATTGTCAAGTTTTTTTTTTTTAGAAATAGATTTTGAAAGAAAGACATATTTATGTAGACATCATTGAATACTATCTAGCCACATGTCAATTAATTTCATTTGATCATCGATGCAAGAGAACAAAAAACAAAACTATTAGCAAAGTCACTAAAACAAAAGGACAATATCCGTGTCACTTTCCCTTTCTATGTTTTGATCTTATTCCCAACTTGTTTTCCCGGGACAAATCAATAACAAATAGCAATAATTAACCTTAGAAAAGTTTTTAAAAACTTCCCTACGAGAACAAATTCTATATATCTAACAAAAAAAGCTCTTAAAAAAAATTCTAACTTGTACCTATCGTATGTTACATTACATGTTCCTTGAGATGAAGGAAGTTTAACCCAACTACATTAGATGATTAATTTCTCATCCTTGGCAACTCAGAATCTAAACATGTTACTGAATTAAGAAGCTTTTCTGTGTTTAAGCACGCTTGAGATAGGGGTCATGTCCAATTAAGTGTTCCCATTCCCAAAGTGGTTCTTCAACAATACCACTTGACCATGCTCCACCCTCATGAATATGAGCATCACCGGAGTGGGAAGTATCAGAAGAACTTGATCCATCCACCACCGGTGCTCTCTGCTGAGCACTTGTTGAAGCACCACCAACTCCTAACTCACCTCTTCCCATCTCTAGAGGTCGTCGATCAAACGATCTAAAGCTTCCCGACACAACATAAACGCGACACAAGCTGAATTCGTGCCTCAACTACACACACATAACGAAAACAAAAACTATAAGAACATTGTTAAATGTGAAACCGACAACAACTACCTTAACACTAGAAGGTTTTATAATAGTAATGATTTACCTTGGGAGAGGTTGTGTTGGATTGGTGAGAGTGTTGGATGGCTTTGTACTCATGCATCTTCCATTTGGTTTTCCTTCCAGTTGGAGCCTTCCCTTTGTAAAAAACCATGGCTTTCTTCATCCCAATGACTTTGTTGTCGGAAGAGTAAACGTGGCAAGGAGAACCGGTGGCTTTCCAGTACCCACTTGCGGTGGTTCTGTTGGGTCTACCTCCTCTCGTCTCTCTCTCTTGTCTCGGCGAAAAGAAGAACCATTGCTCCGTGTCTCCACGACAAAGCTCCCCTGCAAGTGCTGACAAAAGAAAAAAAAAAAGACAACATTTTTAGGTTTGAAACGTACTATAGAAAGAGTTTGAAAAAGCTTAAGGTAAGTTGTATTACATGGGAGGCTCCAAGGCTCTATGCCATTGATGTCAATGACTGGAATAACCCTGCTCGTGTCCTGGCCTTGACCCTCGAGCTGGTTGTGTAGATAGAAGGCAACAAGCTCTTCCTCTGTCGGGTAGAATCGAAAACCAGGTGGGAGATCTGCCATGTTTGGTTTTTTTGTTTTGGGAAGTTACCGTTTGAATATTTTGGAATAATAAATACATATATATGGAGAGAAAAAGGTTTGATGGCGTGGCTATGGATGAGTGGGGCAGAGAGGTTCGCCGAGTGAAAGGAGAAAATTTATTGAGTAGGGTTTGGTTGGAAACTTCCACGCGGTTGCAGGGGCAAGAAAACGTCTTTGTGCCCCCAAAAACTGTTCTTTCCTTTTCATGCATATATATTTATGTTATATGTTTTTGTGCTGTAAATATGAACTTTGAATTGGTCATCTCTCTTCTTCTTCGTTTTGTTGTGGGAGCCCAACCCAATTAAAGTTTTTTTGGTGTATCCTCACTTGATTTGCGAGCTGTATTCAGCCTTGTGTCCATGATGAATACTGGTTTTTTTTGCTTATCAGCTGGGCCAGGGAATCTTGGGGGTGGAACAAGTCTTCATTTTCGTGTCTATCTGGAAATGTCTGTCTTCTTTCGTTGATTTCTTTTGTTTTGTACTAAGTTGACAGTGTTAAAATATCACCACTTTTTTTTAATCCCATTGTTTCAAGTTACTACGATAAAATACATAAAATAATCTATCGTTTTATTTTATTGAAAAGTAGTTTTTAAACTACTCTTTAGTTTTCTGAAAAATTTAATTAATTTTTTAAAATGAAAGAATTTATGAATTTAAACCTCATCTACACTTAGAAAATAATAATAATAATAATAATAATATAGATTTATAAGATATATAACGTAACAAGAAGAGAGATAAACAAAAGAAAAGAATATATAAAAGGTGGGTATATGAGTATTATTATCTTTTTCTAAATTATTATGGTCAACCATTACCTTCTTAACTTTTGCTATATTTATTTTTGAAGTACGTTCTTCCGTCTGGCTCCGGTCACAAAAGGTAATGACGTGATTTTTCAGTGCTCAATCCTTCGAAATTTCAAAGGCTTTCGAATTACATTTTTAAATCGTTTTAGAAAAAGGGACAAATTTGTTTCATGAAAAGTTTTTTTTTTTTTTAAATACTTATATATGCACGTGCTGTGTGAAAGTAAGACATTTAAAACTAGAGACTACATCAACTTGAACACCCTCACTGCAACCACACACCAATATGTGGGAATAAATTATTAATAATAACTAGTAATTAAAATATTTTCAACTAATAGTTGTGATACTTACTTAAATTAAATAAAAGTTTCCAAATAATATAAATATTTGGATTTAAACCTATCACTAAAATATTCCTACTAAGGGAGTAATTTGATCATATATTAAAAACATATATACGTATAAAATATGTTTTATCATTTTTACCAATTTTATAATGAAAAAATTCAGGTAAGAAAACAAAACTCTTTATGATAATAACTCCAAATAACACGATTTGTAAAAAAAAAAAAAAAAGTAATAGCGAATATCAAGAGATAAGAAAAATTAAAGAAAAAGAAACGATATTAAATAAAAGGGAAGGAAGGATTACAAACAGAAAAAATTTAAACTTATTGATTGTTAAAAAGAGGGGTATCGACATCAAATGTTTAATTAGGGATGATAGGTGGATGGAGGATCCAAATATAATGAAAAGGGAGACTAGAGTTTTTTTTTTTTTTTTTTTTTTAAATTCACGTAAACCTATAGCGAAGACCTACTTTGGACGAAATAAATTTTTCTAAAACTAAAGAGGAAAATATTTGGAGTGATTATATCTTGAACAAGGAGAAATTAAAATAAGTTATTCGATCATGTGAAAACTTGATATAAACTTCCCTAATTGATTTAAGACAAAAAGTTAATACTTGTTATATCAATTGAAAAATAATTTACATAGACATTGATAAAAAAAAAAAAACTTCACAAATATCAATCTAAAATTTGGTTGCTGAGAGTTGAGAAATAACTTTTACCTATATTATTATTGAAAAAATAATTTGTAGAACTTAATGTTCTTAAGTAGATGAATGCAAACCGTAGTTAATTTTCTGGGGACCTTGGGATCATATGTAGAACTTAGAAAAAAACTTGTTTGTAAGTCCAATAGAGATTACATTAGTGAAGTATACATGTAAATTATAGGGATGAATTACTCATTAACGTGAAATTGACGATGCAATCTGAATAGTAAAGAATGAAAGGGAAAGGTTTGGAATATAAACTGGTACACAGAGAGGTGTGACTCTATTTGAAAGTTATGTTTAGTGTGATTTTGGCTTCTTGTGTCTGGTCTCAACTAGATATTTGTTTGGATTTTGGTTATGAAAAATCATTCACCCTCGCACCACGGCATCACAGGATTCTGGAATTGGAGAAAAAGAGATGAAAATAAAGTTTGTTATTACTTCAATTTAAGGCGAATGTTGTTTGTTACTTGTTTTAGCATATTTTGAAAAGAGTAATTTGAGGAAGGTCTTGAAAATGATGAGTGAAAGATGGTTGATGATTAAGTAGGGTGAGGAAGGTCTTTGGAAGTTTGGGTAGTGATAGAGATGGTAAAGGTGTTGGTTTATTTGGTGACATGTCTTTCTCCCAATTTCCTGTTGTGTTTCCTAGTTCCTCACACCTAAGTGTCTTGCCAAATGTCCTCTTTTGTAAGAAAATACTAAGAACTTTATTTTTCCATCTAAGATTATATTCAATCGCATGTTTCAAACTCCCGCAAACATACGTAATTAAGTAATTTTTTAAAATTCATTTATTGTTAATACTTTTTAAATTAAATAATTATTCAACAAATAATATGTCAACAATTTGTTTTAAAATCGTAAAACCAAACGGTTATTGTATAGGTTTTGAAGGACTTTTTTTTGTATAATATGTTGGTTCTTCGATTTTCGGCTTTCGGTTGTAAGATGAGGTGTGTTGGTCTTCTGCCAAACACTCACTTCTTAGTCTTTTTATCAACTCTCGATCTTATACGGAATAGTTTTATCCTTTAATTTGTTGGGAAAATTCAAGGACTTAGACTTATAATTTAAGTAGGACTTAAACTCACACTTGGATACCTAATAAATCTCTCCTTATGAGAGTCTCTTTTACATTGATACACTCTCCCTGATACCACTTGTTGAAAAAATCCGAGAGAGCAAAACCGAGGAGATCTCACAAGAACGAGAACTGAGTCAAACCCACACAAGAGAATGACATCACCTTCAACCCAAAACCTTAAGACATTGGGTTTGTGGGTCTTCTTTCTTATATGTTGCTCAAATCTCTTATTCCTACTCAATGTGAGACTTAGACTCACACTTGAATACCTAACACAACTAAGGTCTCAATATCTGATTAGAAAAGGTTTATCATCTATCAAGATTGTGATTTTCTTTATGTCTTATAAGGAATCCTATGTGATAATCTTTAGCTTTGGCCTTTGGATAGTTGGTTTTCAGATCTCAACCGAGTTAAGGTGTTGGTATTATTTTGATAGGATGACAAGATTAACAAGTCGATCTTCTATTGAGAGGAATACCTATAAAAGGGTTCTTTGACGCATAGTTAGTAATCAATATTCAGGGAGTTTGAGAGCCGGTATAAAGTGTACCTTTCATCATATGTGTAATAAGTCTACAATTGAGAGGTACTCAGATACAAGCCGACATGTGCTCGGCCAAGATCAAACACAGTCCGAGATGCGCTCTACATTGTGTTGAGTACTCATCGAGTATCTAAAATGATTAATACACCTAATCATGATAATTAATCATCTTAAACATATCCGTACTACCAGAATTAACCTAAAAGGTCCTGTAGAACATAATGTCAAGCACATCCAAACTGTGTTGTGTTTGATCTCTCAATTATAAACCTACTATACATCTGATGAAAGGTATGATTTTACACCAACTCTCAAACTCTTCTAATATTGATTACCAACTTAAGTGCCAAAGGACTTTTTTCAGATATTTCCCTAACAGAAGATTGACTTGTCAACCTTGTCATATTATCGAAATAACATAAACATCTTAACTCAATTAAGATCTAAAAATCGACTATTTGAGGACCAAAGCCAAATATTATTACACATGATTTCTAAAAAGACTTAAAGGTAATCACAATCTTAAAAGATTATTAACCTCTTAATTAAATATTGAGACATCCAACTGAAGACTGATATTAAGTTCTAAAGCTATCGAGAGCTCAGATTTCATTAGAAATATAAGAACTAAATGCTTGATAAAAGACCGACATGTCTTATCTCACGTCAAAAACTGAAAATATGAAACTTAAAAAAGACATATTGGATAAAATACTTCGATACACATATAAAAAATAATTTGAAAATGAGTTATCATTATATATTTATGTGATTTTCGTGGCAATATCATAGATAAAACACAAACATTGCCACTCTTTAATTGGAACTCAAGTCTGTAAGTTGTGGACTAAATCAATTGCTTGCATCTTGGGTGGTAATTTTTGGCAATGCAATTTTTAATCAATTAGGGTGCTGTGTGTGGGTTTTTCTTCAAGATTTTTCTTCTTTTAGAAAGTTTTTTCATTTGATTGTGGAATTATTAGCATATAATTTTTTTGCATCTAGGTGTTTGATATAAGAAACGCTTTAATATTTCTAAAAGGTGATGTGAATTGAAAATATAAGTTTCTCATATTTAGATGAAGAAAGTAAAAGTATTTTCTAGCGACGAAAAATTCCTTACACTAATTTGGAGTTAATTTGAAATAGAATTTTATTATCTTCATAGTTGAAAATAATTTTTTTGATAGCAATGTAAATACATTATTCCTAAATATCCTGAATAATAATTGCATATATTTTACAAAATTTCTTAAGAATCCCATTCCTGTTAATCTCATTCGTAACAAAATATTTTAGTCTGATTTTTTTTTATATACACACCGTACTCTGTTCCTTAGTACATTAACTTTTTTATCAGTTTATAAGTATAATTTGAGAATATTACTTTATTATGAATTTTGAAAATATGACAACAAGAAGTTATAACTTATGAATTGAAAATTTTCAAATAATCATATCAATTTTCATTTTCATGTTAGACGTGCTTTTCCTTTTCACTATATTTTTTTTTTCTTTTATTTGTGACAGGCTTAGCTACGGAATCAAAAATGGAGAATGGAAGATGTGAGTCATAAAGCCCAAACTAAAATTTGTATTATAATGGGTTTCCAAGTTTTCACAACCTATTTTTTTCACCCTCTTTCGTCACGGAATGAATATTCCAAATAAGTGTATGTGATTAAAATTTCACAAGTTTTAATTTTTTTTTAAAATATCCTATTATATTCAATAAAATTTTTTCAAATATATAAGTAATATTTATGGTATTTAATTAAGATAATTGGATTTTTAAAGGATGAAAAAAAAAAAATCTTATGTTATTCGTTTAATTTTTTATACCACTTATAAAAATTCCGATGGTATTCGGAAATATACAAATTTTGATGAAATATTTCTTAAGAGGAATTTCGATATATTTCACATAGTTTCTTAATAGGATTACATACCACATTCATCAAACAATTTTATTTAACTCTTTGAGACTTTATTTTTTTGAGTTAGAACTAAATTAACTAATAAAATTCTTTTATAAACATTGTGTTGATTTTTTTTTTTTCTCTAACTCATAATTTTTAATGTTTTCTTTAACTTAATGAAATTCTTTCAAATATTGTAAATACATAAACTTCTTTCTGCTGTTTTTAATTCTTGCGATATATATTTATTAAAACTCAAATTGCAAAATCTTAATTTTAGTATCTTTTAAATAAAATCTCACAAGTCAGAGCATTTAGATAGTCCTTTTAATTTCTTATATTGAAATAGTCTTTTAAGCGATTTACTATGGTGCATAATCAATTACCCAAACGACGAACATCCATTGGACCAATAATCTACTTGGTTCGAGAAAACTTATTCGAAAAAAATATATATACAACCATTCACTTTTTTTTATCACTAGTTGGCAAACTTCTCCTGAATCTTGATGTTACCCTAGCAGTTAAACTTTTTTTAATAATAGAAATTTTCATATTTTATTTTATGAGCCTTTTTCTTATAAGTTTTATATAAAATATTGTGAAGTAAGTTTCTTGCAGTTTTTAAAATTTTACAAAATAGAAAAAAAAATCCCATAAAATATGAAAAATTTTAACACTACATCTCTTATTCAGTTTGAGTTATGTTCTTTCTATCTTAATGAACATATTTACTCATGTAGCATGGAACTAGTTTTTTAACCTAATTCACTCTCAAAGCACAAGTTTATTCAATTATTATGCCGAAGAAAGTTATTTTATTTTTGAAATTATGTTCCTTTTTGTAATGGTAATTTCCTACGATTCTTTCAGATGCATTGGTGCACAAGCATAAAATTATGCCTTTCCATAAAAAAGAATAAACTTCAAGTTATCCAGAAACTCACATATATATCTCTGGATCAAATTTAAAAAGATATTTTATTTCTGTGCCTGAGTTCAGTTCAATTTTTCTTCCACCTGAGAAATCAACTTCCTTCATGACATGCATTGACATTCTTTAATGTTACACACATGATATACATATATGAACACCACTTTTATTTTCTTCCCAGCTATTCTACGTTAAACATGCACACTAAGGTATTCCAATGATGGGGAAGAAAGGAAGATAGTAGCTAGAGGGTGCCAAACCCCACTGTGGAGGAAGAGGAAGATCCAAGGTTTTGGATGAACCAAAGTGGTTATTAGTAGCCTTGCATTCTGTGTTTTGAGGGCACAATGTCAAGAAACTAAGAGGATTGGAGATGGTATAAGTGTTTTTCTCTTTTCCCTTCACAATTTCAGAAACCTGGTTCTTCTTTGTAGCATAGAGATGATTTGGCCCCCCAAGAAGTTTCACAAGACAGTTCACTGAGGGAGGTTTTGCATGGTCTCTGGGAAGGTCTACCTTAAAGAAACCCTTGTCTTCTGCTATCGCCATAGCCAGGTTTTTTACACCTTCGCACTTCACTGAGATCATAATGCCTGAAAACACAAAGAGTTGTAAAATCTGCATAAATGTGTTTCTTATGTAGTACTATTATAGTTTAAACTTCAAGTTCTTTGTCATTTCATGAACACTATCCATTTGTACTACAATGCAATGTTACCTATAGTTACAAGTTGTGATATATAATATAAGTTTGCATTATCAGAATTTGTTAAAAAATCATATTGAGAATTTTATCAATTTTATCATCATTTTGTTTGAAGTGAGAGAACATTATAAGTGTGAGAATTGAGAGTGGATACAAACCAGAGAAATCGTAGTTGTGAGTGCAGTCAGTGCAAGAGAGTTTGCCCTCTACTGTTTGGCATGCAGAGGGTCTAATTCTGGCCATAGTGAATGCAAGAAGAAGTGCTGTGATAACGTGAGCAAACGCCATAGCTATGAGATAAGAAAGAGAAAGAAGTTGAAAGAAAAGAAGATAGTTTGAAGGTTATATATAGTGGCAGTTTTTGAGACAGAAACCTATTAAATGTAGGGAGGTAGAGCTGATGTGGTAGTTGGTGTCAACTGTCAACAACTGTAGTTATGTTATACTTACCTACGTAGGGTTTGTTACAACAGACAACATGTCCAAACTAGTGGTCTACATTATTTTAAAGTGATCAATAACACAGCCAAGCTTTATAAGGTCCCTCTCAACAAGATTTTTCTTTTTTTTCATAAAATTACATAATTTCTCTAATATATAAGATATTTTTACACATTTTTTAATATAATTTTTTTCAAATTTTTACATTTTAATAACTTATACATGTTAGTTTTAAATTATGGAAATTGTATTTTATTTGTTAATTCTTTTTTATTTTTCTTTTATAAAATTCTTTGTGATAAATATTTGTTAAAACAAATCCTTAATCCTTTAGAAAATATGGTTTTTGGACACATTTTATTAAAGTGATAAAAAAGAAGAAAATAATAACCCATGATATGATGAAAAGATAACTAGAAAATAATAAAGAGTTACGACTAATAGAATTTGGAACTAAGTATAATGATATTTTAATAATTAATAAATTTTTACATTCATCTCAGAATCACTATTTTACCTTTCATTTTTTCTTTTCTTTTATAAATACAAAACTTTATTTTTGTAACGATTATATTATCTCTAAATATAAGTTGTGAAATAATTGACAACTATACCAAAATTAATTTACACAACACTTCCAACATAATAATATATAAATGACATTAAGTTTGATGGCACAACCCAATTATTATTATATTGAGAAAAGTAAGGTAATGCTTTTAGTTATAATTTCCTTGTTATATGTAGTTTTAAATGGGTGGAAGCACTCTAGGTGCTCCATTATTTATATATACATATTATTTTACAATATAAACAAAATTATATAAGGCTAACATAAATTGTTACAAATATTATATTATAGGTTAATTATATGATATTGAGTTAGACTTAAAATTATTTTATAATATGATATTAGAATTTATTGTTGTGAAATTTGTTAGGTTTAAATTATATTTTATCAGATCATTATCTGATCATAAATATATAATTTTTACGAGATGTTTTATTTTCAGTGAAGATCTTATACCAACTAAAGCCAAAATCAAATTATAAATAAAGCAAACTTTAATGTCCTTTTTTATCTCATTTATAACTTGTAAACCTGTTATTTCTTGGATGTTAAAATTAAGTTATATAAATGCTTCTCCAACATATTTCAGAATATCACTTACATCTTAATATAATGTCTTTTATTTTATATTTCTTTTGTGTCATTTAAAACGTTTCCATGAATAATACAATTCTTATTAAACAGTTTATTTACTTAACTATACGAACTTTATGAGGTCTTAGTTCATCACAAGAAAATATAAAGCATATGTATTACCATTTTACAATCCAAAATTTATAGTACATATTTTTCTATTTAACACTTTCTACCATTATTTTTCCTATTTGTCATCTAAAATTAATAAATGCTTAGATTCATATCTTGTTTCACAAACAAAGTTATTACGATACAATCTTACTATATGAGAAAAATATAAAATTGTAAATTTCAGAACGTTATACAAATATTATATGAATATTATCGTACAAATCAATTTTATAAGATTAAATTGAGTTACACTCCCTTTTATTATGATGATGTTAGATCTAATTTTACAAACAATCATCGATAATCTAATTTTACAAAATTCCATCTAAACACATGCGAAAATCAATTTTAGAATGTCCAGATATATAACTAAATCCATTCCAGATTAACGGTTACAAATACTGGTTAATTAATGTGGGCAATGTTTAATAATGAGGATGCTTAAACATGTTTGCAATGAATGCATTAATGGCAGGTAGAAGAGCACCGATTGTGCTCCATTATTAAGCAGGATAAAGTAGCTTTGTTGTAGGTAAGAAAGGTCTTGCTACATGGAATCCATAACAACCACCGATTAACTAAGAACTTCAACGTGGAAGAACACCATGCATTTCAATGTTGCCATGGTATTAAAGGGAAACCCTAGAACTACAATGACACATCACACTAATTGCCTATCATATTAATGAACCGTTCTTGGTGGGTCATGAACAGTCATCATCGTCTCTCTCATCTAGCTAACAAACATCCCAAATAAAAATCACAGAGCTTATTCCAACTATGTATCTCATCGTATGTATATTTTTAATAAATAATAATCTAACTTTTTTTCTCATTAATAATAAACTTTTTTCTATGGGATATGGTAAAACCAGTAAGAGGAACTACATTGAAATTTCTCTTTTGAAGAACATTGAATATTCAACGCCTTGCAAGATTTAATTGAATGCTTTCACGTGGAAAAGGAAAAATTGTTACCAATGGAAGAAGAAATTCACGAACCCTTTTAGATGCTTTACCACCAACACTTACAAAAGTAGCTTACTTAGTTATCTTCGCCTTTTCTTCCTTTATGCTCTTTCTTTTTCAACTGCACCTCCAACAATTATACTCACAAATTCTTGTGTACCGAATTATTAAAACAAGAAAGAGTTGCTATTTAATACGAACATATGTAGTGGTAAAGATATTGACAGAATTGTACTTTTATTTGCCAAATCTTGAACTCATGATCGTTGTTTAGAATACAAGTTTATGCCTCAGTTTCTTAAATTAGCTTTGATGATATGTCATTCTTTTATTATCTAGTTTATTTTAATGAGTTAAAATTTAATATTTATGCTAGTTTTAATTTTATATATGTATTTAAATAACTTTATGTATTTTTTTTTTTTTAATTTATAGTTTAAATGAAAATAATGTGGAACCAATATAAACTATAGATTTGTGTGGAAGAGAAAAAAAAGTGTAAAATATAATATGGAGAAGTGAAAATGTGTGTAGTTAGTTTTAGTGGATGTATAGTTATATCCATTATTTTTTTTTACGCTTGCATATATAAGCTAGTTATGAGATTTAAAATATTATAATTTTAAAGTATTAATGACAAAACAAAAATATGAAATATGTGCACAAAATAGGGCATTCTCATTATATTATCATAGATAATGTTTTTTTTTTTTAAATAAGACAGCAATAAAGTATAATGCAAAGTAAATTAAACATAAAATATGAGAAAAATGTGCTCAGTGATTGATTAATGCCCATTAAACAAACTTATCATATCGGAAATATTAAACAAAATAAATCTCCAACTATTCAGACACTAACTCCTAAAGTCTTTAGTGATTCACTAAAAAATATTATAATAGCTAAAAACAAATGTATAATGATAATAATAATAATAATAATAATAATAATAATAATAATAATAATAATAATAATAATAGTTAAACGCCCAATGTATTATATAAACTCTTCAACAAACATTAAGAAGACAAGAAAAAAAAAGACTTTTCTTTATATGTCAAACTTAATTTGTACAAGCTTATTCATCTAACTAATAAAAAATCAGAGTACATGCATAATTTACTTTGACAAATTAGAAATATTTGAGGACCTGTTTTATCCCAATGCACATGAGAATCTAAGAAGGAGGCTTTCATGAACATTGTTAATAATAGGGCATTTTAAGAAAGAAAAAACTGCAGCACATGATACAAAATAAAGTGTTTATTTACAAATTTGTGAAGGCAAGCAGCTAGCATCTCCACAGCACCAGTATTAAATAATGAAGGCAAATTGTTTGGTTGAATGTGAATTCAAAAAAGATGGACCATTTGGTGATAAGACTAGATCCCTAAAAATGAAAAGGCAGTGTGTTAGTGTGAGGCTTTGAAAGAGCCACCATGCCACCATCAACCACTTATTGTCATACAAGTTTTCTCACAAATCAATATGGTATAGTATGATTAATATTTGTTTTCAAAATTTTTAATCTCACATCTTATATAGTTCTTAAAATTTTAAGAAACATGTTAACTTCATTTCTGGTGGTGTTTTCGAAAGTATGCAGCCTCCGGTTTTCTCTTTTCTGTTCTCAATTAGTTTATGGAAATTTATTTTTTTATGGAAGGATTAAACATCCCTTTTATACTTTCAATTAATATATTCTTCGGTGTTAAATAAAAAAAAATAGTTTATGGAAATAAAAGACGCTCAACTCTTTCTTGTCATTATGCAGTGATCATAAAATTGTTGGATCCTTTATATAAGATTGTTGTTGTTTGATTTTGCTTGATAAAATATATGTATAACGAAAGTTTATGGGAGATTCATTACAAAAGATTGACATGAAAAACTACGTGTAATGTAAAAAAAATTTTATCAGAGAAATATTTTATAAAATATGTTAGTATATTATCATTATTTAAATTTAATTCAATGTTTATATATGCATTATAATAATAATATTAAAAATGAAATGAAATAAGAATTAAGATAACAAATTTTATATTAAAAATATTTATTAATAATTAATGAAATTATTGTTATCATCAAGTATAATTTTATTTTATTATTATTCATCAACTTTTTATTTACTCATATTTTAATTTTTTTTCTTAAAAAAATATTAGTCCTAATGTTGTAGAAATTTTAGAGTTAATTAATATTTTTTTACCTTTTTTTGTTTAAAATATAATAATAATAATTTCTATATTATTAATATTAACTTTTAACATCTGCTTTTAAATTTCTGAAAATATAGAATAAGTACACTTTAGACTAAAAATATAAATAATAATAATAATAATAATAATAATATACGTGATTTATGTTTTATTTCTTACAAATTTCAACAAGTAAAAAAATTAAAATTAATATATTAAAAAATGTATAAGTTTTTCTCTTCTTAATTATTATCTTTAGTTTTATTATTTGTTTTAATAAACATATATATTCAATATAATAGAAATAATAAAAGAAAGAAACGTTTCATTTCTTACAAACATCAATTAAAAAAATAATATATTAACATTATTTTATTAGTTTTTCTCTTAATAACATTATTTACAATAACATTTTGCAATAATTAATTATTTAATATAAAATTCATTTTTACAATAAATTTTAATTATTTCCAATTTTGTTAAATAATTACTTCATATTAAATCATATCCTACTTTTAATTTATATTCATATTCGTTAAATATTTATTAAAGATATTTTGGTCATTCATTATATCACCCAGTACTTTTATTTTTTTATTTAACCAAATCTATATAAAACTCTTATTTCTCTATTTTCTATTTTATATCCAAATAAATTTTCTTTTTCCACACTAATTTTTCACTGGCTCAAATCCGAACAAAGCTGTCTAAGTTACATAATATGACTAAAATATAACCAGGGCTTGAGTACAAACACATACTACTAGAAGTGAATAATTTACGTTGACATATTACTAAACTGAGCTTATTGAAAAATGTCTATGCAACACAAGCGCTTCTATTCCTAAGACCTTTCACTCTTCTAGTATGATAGAACAGAATGAAGTTTTAATTATTTTTAGGAGGATTCATTGCCTACCATGTGGCAATTGCATTTATACATAAAACAAAACTCAAATTTACCAACTTGAATTCTGCATAAAAAAAGCCAGCACTAACTTCATGTAAATCAAAGGCCACACGAAAATTTTTTTTTTGAAACGATTGAATTGAATATTTGGTTTCAGACCTCAATAAAGCAATGTTGCAATAAATGTCAATGTCCGACGATTGCAGCCAAGTCGGTCAGATTTTCATTCCAAGATGTTCTTAGGCTATTTACATCATGAAGGGAAAGAAGTAAGTAAAATTAAAATCTTAGTACAGAAGGGTTCTCCTATTAGATCCTGTCATGGCTAATTTGTACTGTTAGCTATAGTAGCTTCACGTTGCTGGCGACGCCTTTCCCTCTGTAACATTAGATTGTGTAAGGAATTAGCCAAATAGCCTAGTTAACAATCTATATTCAAAACTAGTCAACCCCAAGCAACACATTACCAATATATCCATAAGTCATTACAGTGACTGAGAGCTATCTTCTCTGCCAGTTCATCTACACCTATTTTTTCAAGTACTAGGTATAACAATGGCTATCACTATTCACTACATACCATTCAGAGACATTATTCAAGATTTCTTATAGTTAGAAATTCAAATACCAGTCTAACTTCCGACATCAGGAAGTTAAAAATTATATAAGAAATAAAATTTATAAACTCATTGTCTGATTATCAGAAAGTTAAAAATCATATAAGAAATAAAATCTATAAACTCATTGTCTGATTTTGAGTCATGGTGTCAATTTCTTATATAATCTTTCCAACGAATCCACCCGCAACAACAGTATCAAATTCGTTTTAATGACCGGTTTTAGGCAAGTTTATTCCGTTATAATGAGATCTACTCGTGTTTAAAAAATGATTTTATTCAAAAGAGAATGTACCAATATAGAAGGACTCACGTTTGAGAAAAAGATTATTAAAAATCTAAATAAAAGTCTAAATCTCAGAATAAAAATGAGAAAATTGAATCCCATGTAAGGAAGAAAATGTAAAGAAGAAAACTCAGACCTCATTGCCTTAAGGTTTTAGATTACACTTAGTGATAATTCCTTGCATGGATTTGATTTAGTTTCAAAACAGCGGGCAATTAAAAGGGGAAATCTGAGTTGATTTACTTATGTTCAGCAACTAGTTAAACTGGTCATGAACAAACATCCAAAATATCATTAAGGTCAATTCACGATCAAAAGCCATTGAAAACAGGGATATGAGGAGGGTTTGAATCTGTGATGTTCTGTTAGGTCACAAGGCAACAACCTTACGGTTTACATTAAGACCACCTTCAAGATCAGAAGCCGTTAACATGATTACAAATGGCAGACGTACTCATCTGAAAGTCCACGCTGATAATTTCCTCACATTGCACCACAAGAGGGCATTATGAGATCATTGTTAGAGTTTTCTTTTGCTTAAAGTTTAACATAAAAAGATTCATCATAGTCGATAACCAAGTTCAAAAATTAATGAAATTAAAATCTTATCTACAGAACTCCAACTGAACTAGGGTAATCTCTCTCACATAATTTATTAAAATAAGAAGCGAAAACTAAAAAGAAATGAGGAAAAATCTCACCCTTCTTTCCCAGTACGGAAGAAAGCAAACAAAATCATAGACTGGAGTAATGGTTGCACATAAAACTGCATTTAGTGAAGTGAACAACAAGAGTGCTGTCATGGGGCGGGTTCTATGCGGCATACTGCTTTCTTATACAGAGACAAACCCCTGCAATCATATTAATGCAGTTCAAAGTAAACATCATTTAACTACAGATAAATACATATCTTCATACTAATATTGTTGTTGAATCAGACAAATCAAACAGATCATGCCAAAAAAGCCCATAAATATTTGTGACTCTAGGTCAGAACACTGAAAAAAAAAAACATTTAACAATTTTATTTAAACAAAGATATTTACAATTTCAAGCTTTCAGGCTTCGAGATACGACTATGACACCATATGTAGATGAAATGAAGTATAAATTACCTTGCACACTAAACTATAATTCTACCAAGGATCACAAGAGGATCGGAGAGGGAGATAAAAATGTTACTCAAGGCTGATGCAACGATAACGGCGAGGGGTTTGAGGGTGGTTTTGGCGGCGGCTGATGCGGCGACGGTGGTGAGGTCGGAGGCGTGTGGTTCTAATTCTGATTCGCACGCCGTTCCTTTAGTCGCTAGCTAGACTCTCGCCCACGTTAACACAAGGCTCAGGGAGGAACCAAAGAAGGAAGAACGGAGGGCTCGACGCATCGGCAATTTGGGTCACTTGATTCCATTTACGCTCCCATCTGTTCCTTTTACACCCCATATATTTATTAGGTCACTCCATTCATATGTTTTAAATATAATAACATATTCTGAAAACTAAGGCCCACACTTATGGCCCAAAATCGCTCTGCTGAACTTACTTTTCGGAGGATATGTTTACGACCGCTTCCTGCACCTCCATACTTTCTTCCTGCACCTCCATAAACATACCAATTTGACTACTATATCCTTAATAAAAAATTAAATAAATCATACGCCTCCTGAATTTTTTATACCGGATTGTAAAATTTTGGTATATAGATTATACAATTCGATATATAATTTTATTTTATATAATTTTTATTTATATTTATATATTAAATTATATAATTTGAAATAAAAAAATATATTTGACATTATATAATCCAGTATACAAAAGTTACATACCAAATTATATAATCCAGAATATAAGAAAATATATATATACTATATTATACAATTTAATATAAAAAAAATCCAATAAAGATAGTTTTGATATTTTGAAAAAAAAAAATGGAGGTGCAGGGAGGTTTTCTGTTCTAATTTGGTGACAAGGGATCATCTAACAACTAAGATATTAAACATTAAGTTTAATTAATTAAAATAAGACAGAATAATAAAAGATACAGATGCATACTGGTAGTGGGTTAACAAAGATTAATGACAGGTTTTAACATTTATTATCATTGAATGTATAATTAAATTTGTATGGAGACTAAAATATATTGATAAAATAAATAATTAAGAAAATATATTTAACCTTAAGTAAAATTAGGATCTGACGGAAGTGCAACAAACAATATTCAGCTCCAACAGAGAAGACTTAAATAGAAAGATCCAATGATGACTAATCATGTAATTTTCATCCCACAAACATGACTGGGCTGCATGTACTTCACTTCACAACCTTATATTTGGATCTAAAATTTTCAATTTTTAGAAAATTAAAATATATTAAATTTAAATTAATTTTTTTAATTATTTACTTTTTAAAATGTTTTAGTTAGATAAAGTAGTTCAAATTTACTAAATTTTAATTTTCACTTTTGAATAAAGTATTTTAATTATTACTAAATATAAAAATACCATATATAAAGATTAATATTTTAATTCAAAAAATTTGGTTGACCTCGATAGAAAAATAGTCTAGCGTTAATATTGATTGTGAAAACTTAACAAATATTAATTAAAAAATAGCTCAAGTTTATATTGACAGTTAAATAATCCCAACCATGTCAATTAAAAAAATGTTTTGACGTCAACTGAAAAGTTAAGTTATTTCAATAAAAAAGAGTTTTATTAATGTCAATAAAAAAGCCCTAATTTATATAGGTAAAAAAAATTCGACTAGTATTAATCAAGAAAAACCTCATTAATATTGGTTAAAAATAAGTTAAAAATAAACTGTAACCTACATTTTGTTGTCGCAAACAACTCTCAACCAAACATTAACTAAAAATAGTATTTGTTTATGTTTATCAAAATAATCATATTGATGGTAGACAAAAGAAAACGTCAAATACGAAATAACAATTACCTATATCAATAACAAACAACTTCAACAATTTGACGTATTGACTTGACCAAAATTGGATTTATAACTTTGCATTCGAAGTCAAACCAAAAAGAGAGATATAAAAAAGTGAACATGAATTTGAAAAATAAAAAATATATAAACATTTTCAAATTCTTACTTTTCAAATAAAAATAAAAGTTATATAATTTTAAATAATTAAATTATTCTTATAAATGTATCCAAAAAATATATTATCATAAAAATTTAAAATTCTGTTAAAGAATAATAATTCCTCTTAGAAAGCCCGTAGGGTGCATTTGATTTGCTAAGGTCGGAAGGAGTGGACCAGACAAAATAATTTACTTGATGATTTATTTGATGATTTTTTTAGAGATGGTCAAATGACAAAACGAAAGATAAAGCACAGAGAAAGGTCAAATTATATGTTTTTGAGAAGAAGAAAAAAAAAAAAGGGAGAACTGGTCCCACTCCCACCTACAACACCCACAGACAAAACACCTATCAATTTGACCAAATATGGTCAATGCAACTTTGAACAACTAGCTAGCACAGTTAGGCTTACAGCTACTGCTTAGAACAATGCCCCTTTCTAATCTCCAAAACTACTCAAGTTGTAAAGTGACCACAAAACACAATAACAAAAGATTCTGTTGTTTACTTTTATCATGTTCTTATTTAATTGATCCAAACACTGGGAACACTGGAATGGAATGGAATACATGTATCGAAACAGTTAATAGTACTCAACAAAAGCTAAAATAAGTGGATTGGAATAAGATATTATATATAAGTCAAAGATATTCAGTATGAGTGTTATATTTTTCACAAATAGTACCTGTTAATCAAACTTATTTAGATTAAAAGGGTATAAAAGAATACATGGCATTCAATCTATTGTTAAAAAAATCATCAATGTATAATAGAAGCATTATACAAGATGTAAACAACAGCAGTATGGGTTTGATTGAACAAATTTATTTAGAAAGAAAATTTACACATATTAACTTATAAGCTAATTATAGTTAATTTCTTTTTTCATCTTACTTTTTTCTACTAAGAGTACATATGTAGAGGTTTGTGGAAATAGACTCTAATTCATCATCTTTACTTATCTTCCATGTCATCATTTGCCATTCCTAGATGTACAACATGAATACCTAAGTCCCAGAGATTGTTGCCACTCCCTAATTTACAGGCTTACACAATCAGAGCAACATTAGCTCCTTGTCCACAGGTTTCTTTCTAGACTGTCAGACTATATAGTAATTATCAGAAGTAATTATTACTCCTTCATTCTTTATTTGTTCCTTTGAATTCGGGATTTGGCATAACATTGCACCCTACTTTTACCACCAAGAACGGTCAAATCTTGTTTTGAAAACAATCACAGCATATATCCAGGTGTTAGTGCTGACAAATCTCAGGATGACACCAAGAACTGAACTAAACAAATCTTGTTTTCTTTCGCTAGTTTCAATGACTAGACATTTACCAAACACCACAAAGGTTAAACAAGACTCTGCAAAAGATGTGGTTTAATGGAAGACGCAAACGAAAACTAAGATCAAGTTGATTCACACAAATTCCAAAAACCATCAGCAAACAAAATAAATCTTCCAACATGGTGCATTATGTATCGCAAAAGTAAATAATTATATAGTAAGTGAAAGATGTACAGCATTCAAACACCAAGAACCAATTACAAAGAGCTCAGCAAATTATTGACGAATTCTTCAACTTTACAATCAATTGAGGTTTTAGGGTTTTAGAATTTCCTAAAAGATAAGAAATGATATCTAAAGAATGAAGAGCGTTGGTTGGTTCATTGTTCAATCAATCGAGAAAACCTGTTTGGCGCCAAACTGCATTCCGAACCTGACGCAAGTCTCTCCCCTTGAGCGTCCTCCCCACTCCTTCGAGAACCGAACATGCAAGTGCCGGACTCAGCGCTGAATTTCGCGCCACAATCTCGTGCGGCGGCAGCATTTCCTCCTCCTCCACCGCGTCGTCCTCCTCCTCGAACTCGCAGCGCCTCCTTGTCGGAAAAAGCGGAATGTTCACCGGCGCGGACTGGTGAAACTTGACGGAGGAGGAGGGAAGCCGGTCCGGCGGTGGCTTCGGGATCACCGGAATGAGGCGCGCGGAGGAGGAGGAGGAAGAGGAGGAGAGCGAGACGGAGACGGAGGGTTTTTGGTGGAAGAAGTAGGAGCCGTTGGGGGAGGGGTGGTCGTTCTCCGGCAGCGCAGCGAGGATGCCGAACGACGCGTCGGGGCCACCGAAGGCTAAGGCCTTGTGGTGATGAGAGTGGTAGTGGTTGGGAATTGGAGAAGTGGAAGAAGAGGGTTCGGTAGAATCTTCGTCGTCGTTTTCGTGGTTATTGTTGGAGAAAACTACGTCGTCTTCAATTAGGTCTTCGTCTTCGGTGGTGGCGGTGGCGGCGGTGGTGGAGGAAGGATTTTGGACCCGCGGCGGGTGGGATGGAAGCCCGAGGAAGCGCTCCGTAGGGGAGAGAGTGGGTTTACGGTGGCGGAAGCGGTTCGGGTCCTTTAGATCCATTTGCAGGTTCGGTTCGGAGGTTCGGAGCTAGAGAACGGCGAGGCGAATTTTGAAGAAGATTGACAGAGGATATGAAATAATAATGGCTCTGCTTTTCTGGTTTTTCTGTTGGCATTATTAAAACACATGTGCCTCCACCCATCTCCGTCCATTTTTTTCATATCAAAATAAAAAATTAAATATTTATTATCATAATAATTATTAATCCTATATAATGTATAGTACTATACTATTTAATTTATATAAGATTGTTAAAAGAGTAACAAAACTCTACTCCAAAATAACTTCTAAATTTTTATAGTCCTGTTTTTAATGTATTTCAATAAAAGGTAAAGTATTAACATCTGTCCTTTTTTATCAAACACCATCCTTAATTTTTTGTCCAAATATCATTTCATACTTCCAAATACATTTATTTTATTTTAATGTGGGTAAATTTTTCTCAACATATTTAGTAAAAATGAAATAGGATCATTCATAAAAATGCAACAATTATTGTCATCAATAGTAGTGTGAAAGAGGGTGTTAGGAATTGATGCCATATTCTCCCACTCCACCCAGTTACTTAAAAATAATTGCAGTGTTCTAAGAATAAAGCATTTCTACTATGAAACACTAGGCTGTTCTTTAATAGTATAGTGGTTGTACATGTAACACCATACTTTTTTGTTGTACATGAAACGTGCATCAAAGACTGCAACAGCAGCAGCAGCACTGTATTAGAAGCATATTCTTTACAAGTTCAGCATTACCTGTTTTCAAACCAGAACACAACCAGTATCAAACACTAATGCACTTAGTAAAAACCTCCCATTAATATACTACATCAACATTTTTTTTTTTTTAAATTCGATGACCAAATCCATTGATATCAAATTACAAGACTCTTAATTGTGTTAAACTATAAACATAAAAATTAAAAATATATATATATTTTTTATTTATATTCAATGGATGCAAGGATTTAGAAAATTGAATGTAGTTGACACGAGTGATCAAGGATTTTTAGTTGACTCTTCTCTTTCTTCTTGTAGATAAAGGTTTGATTTTTCATAAGTTGCTAAAATTTTGTTTGGTGGGTAACCTCTTAGGATTGGGGTATGGATTCATTTTAATCTCTCAAAACTAGTTTAAGTGATGGTATATTTGTGTAAGAAAAGTTATCTACTGGTAACAAAAGAAAGTTCTTTATTGCATTTGGGGTGATTACAATTACAGCAAGAATTGGATCAAGCATTTTGCATATCACACCCCTTTATAGAACAACTTATTGAACTGAAAAATACAAGCAGTGCAAAATGTAACAATGTGGAAGCTAAAGGTGGTAACTAGCTGATTCTGTCCCTCATCACGCTCAGGGAGCAAAGCCTTTCTTCAAAGCCTGAATGGTGGAAACATTAGTCTTGAAGGCCAAAGCCAAGACATTGTCATCAATGGTGGTGTTAAAGAGAGTGCTGGGAATCGACACAGTCCCAGCACTGGCACTTCCAAAGGCAGATATAGCCACTGCAGGCTTCTGGGTATCCGAATTGTATTGGAAGTGCACTAGACCCTTTGGGAAAACAAACAAGTCTCCAGTTTGTAGTGTCTGAGTGAAGAGCTTGTTGGTGGTGTCCACAAACCCCACTTGAAGGGAACCCTGAACGTTGAAGAGTAGCTCTGCAGAACGAGGGTGTGTGTGTGGAGGGTTGACGCTGCCACCTGGGAATTCAAGGATTGCATATGAGACACTTTGTCCTTCAAGAGCAGGAAATTCTGCCTTGCTTGCCTTCAGCACTTTGAAAGCTGAGATAGTGCTTGGTGAAAATATGGGACGGAAGCCTGTGAAGGTGAAGAAGTTGCCATCTGGGGTGGTGTTGGGAGGGACTATGAAGTCTGTGAGGATGTCAGGGTCACCAGCAGATGATATCTGCATGATGGTGGCAACAGATATGATCACTGTGAGTACTTTAAAGGTGGTGGAAGACATGATTATTATTCCTATTGTTATCTAAGGATGTAGTTTGAAGAAGGTGTGTATCAAGTTTCATGAACATTTATTTATAGGGATTTCTACACTGTATGTTGGTCGTTTGTATTATAGCAACTATGAAGTTTTCAAAGTAGATTTTGGAGACCTAGGTCACAAGAATGTTTGCATGAGTAGCTCTTCATGTCCAATTCCAATAATAGAGGCAAAGTTACTTGTAGTTTTTCTTTTGTTTGAACCTATTAGAATGGATAATTGCTCTATCTGTAGAGTGATTGTGATATCCTTGAGAAACACAACAGATAACAGATCCAGCTTTAACTTCACTTTCTTGATTAAGAATCACAGAATAGTACAAAAGAAGGACTCTAAGTTCATCGCACTATACTATTTCGGTAGAATAATTAAAAGAGTATTATACTCTTTATCCAAAAAAAAAAGGAAGAGAGCATATTCTACTTGCTTTTAGCTGTTTTAAGTTGTTAAATTTTGCAGACAGCCAAAGTGAAAACAAGAATGAGCTTAGTAAACATCAGATCCAGCTGCAGAATAGGTATCACTTATTGGAGCAACTAATACTTACAAATTAACCCTGCTAAATTCTGTCAGTTTTTTTTTTTAATGCAAATTGTCAATAACTTGATACAAAAATGCAATAATGACCCTGATGAGAAAACCAAGTACAGCAATGTAGCTTGTAAAAATCGTTGAGATCAGAAGTTTGCTCTTATATTACAAGCATTGACATCTCTATGATTTCTCTCATATCTTTTTCCCACTAGATGATCAAAGATAATTTTTTTTTATTTAGCTTAAACTTATAATTTAATCCCTAGAAATATAACTATTTTTTCAATTTGGTTTTCATACATAAAACTTATTAATTTGGCATTTACACAGTAACTATTATCAATTTAGATTCTGTCATCGCACATTAACTCAATTTCTTTCCATTCTTAATTTCCTTCAAATACACATCACAAATTCGATGTATAGTGTAAAGAATTGTTAAGAGTATGCTACAATATAATTTAAGAAGATTTTAAAGATTTTTTTTAAATGTATTATGTTATTCAATTAAGACTTAATAATATAAATAAGTATTGTTGTATTTAATTACCATTATCAAAGAGATAATAAAGTCTAATGATATTCTCTTATAACTTTTAAAAGTATATAGAAATTTCAACATATTATTGTTTTAACATGGATTTAAGTAGATTTCACATAATTATTGAAAAGGGTAGTGATACTTTTAACATTATTATTCACCCACATTTGACAGTGTTGTTGGAAAAATATCTATTTAACACTGCTTTATATTAATAAAATATTACATATTAATAAAATAATAATATTTTATAGTTTTAAATGGTGTCACTATTCAGTTTTGATGATTTTTAGAACTTTTTACACTAAAAGTTTTCAAAATCTCAATTCAATACATTCTTTTTAATTTAATCTCTTATATTCATGAGAATCAAACGTTTAGGATCAAACTAACAGCAAAATTAAGAATGTTTGACATATATAAATATTCAACTGAAAACGCCTAAATGGATTAAAATTAAGGTAAAATAAATCCTTAATTTTTTTGTGTAAAGCTAAACTAAAAGTTTGAGAATTGTGGATGGAAATTGGAATTTATTCCCTTTAGAAAAGTTGTCCGAATATAATTTCACTGTATCTCACTCTATGCAGTGCACTTCCACAAGAAAGGGAATAAAGGGACGATAATTTCCTCTTCTCAAAATCTGAGTCTAATTACGCTGTTTCTGCGGATGGAGAAGCGTAGAACCGTGGTGGTTTCCGCTCTGCAGTTTGCTTGCACTGATGATGTCTCAGCAAATGTCGCCACCGCCGAGAGGTGACCATTTCGCCTCCTTCCTTATTTTCCCACTTTCACTTTCAATTTATTTCGGATTCTTTTATCCTTGCAACCTCAATTCCATGCCTTGAATCCTGAATTAGTGACTAGGGTTACAACATTACAAGCTGCCCAGATTAAAAGATTTAGTTTTTAGCTCTTGCTTCCACTCAACATCGCTCACATTAAGGAAACATCGCAATATTTTATTTAGGGTTGGGACACAGACAACCCTGCCCGTGCTTACATCAATGCTTGCAGCTTGTGAACTTTTTATCTATGCAAATTACTCTTAATTAATGTTGGCCTTGATCCCTTGTTTTGCCTTTTGTATGTAAAAGATTAAGGGCGTGTTTGATTTATATTTGAGAAGAGGATTGGTGGTGACTAATATTTATTGAAAATCTCAATTTTTTTTGCTGACTGTTTTTAGTTTTCAAAATGCAACTAAACAAGATTTCTCAGACTGTTAGTGTAGGGTGATATAAAGTTCAAAGCAAAGTGTGAAATTGAGGGAGAAGTTATACAAGATGAAAATATGATATACCATTTCTCAGCTTTTTTCTGTTGTTTCGTGAAAAGTTTTCAGAACTTGATGGATTTATAATGAGAAATTGATTATTAAGTAGTTCTTAGAGAACAATTTTTAAGACCAAAAATTGAGAAGGGAATCAGGCAGACCATAGTTCGGTTGTCGTTTTGATTCTGTTTCTGCTTCTAATTGAAACTTTTTGAGCTTCAGTTTTTCTTCCCTTACACTGTTTAAGTATATAAGATATAATTGGTAGATTGGTCAGAAATGAAATTTCTATCCATGTTATGTGATTCTTTTGGTTCTTCTGCAGGCTAGTTAGAGCTGCACATAAACAGGGTGCAAACATCATTCTCATTCAGGTGTGCATTTTTATGGGACGCCATTCCCTGACAGTGCTTGCATCTTGTGTTACATGTCAATTATAGAATATTTAATTCCATACAATATTTTGTTAACTCCCGTAATTTCTTGGTAAGGTTCGGATCAAATAGGATATGTGCATAAATTAATTATAAGTGTATTTTTCATTCACTGGGTGTCGAAACCGTGTGATTATTTGTTGACAACATCAATTAGCAGTATTCTTTGGTTAAAGAATATGAGGATTTAAGAGCAGCAAGCTCGAACATAACAATGCACATATTGAGATTGTGGACTAGAAGCATAGATCTGGTTAAATTATCAATTTTCATGAAAATAACTTGTCTTGATTTATAAATCACTTGGTAGATTGTATAAAACATTTTATAATATGGTATTTCTTTCTTACAACTATTTTTTACCGTGAATAATACAATACTATATTACAAATCTTGACAGGTTATAGTCCAGGACTTATGGGTCAAACTATGGGACGCGATAGATGATAAATCTAGTGAGACTATGAGTGAATCTGTTTGACAGTGAGCAGAGTTGTTCTTCTGCCATATGCGTGTGGAAAATGGAATTTGGATTAGATTTGAATAAATTACATCTCTACTTCTTCACTATCTATTATTTTAGTAAACATTGTTTTCTTACACTCAATGTTGATTTCATAATAATGCTCATGATTCTTGACTGTAATTCCTGACCTTGTCAGAAGTTTTTTTCCTGAAAATTATTTATCTTTGGAACTACTGACTGGCAGACTAATGAGTTTTTATGACTTTTGATGTTCATATTGACAAAACAGATTCTTTATCCCATCATTGTAGGGATAGTAATTTTAATGGACTCATTAATCTGATGGAAAACCCTGATTGGTTGTGTTGGATCATATTAATAATGTATGACTAATTTCAGGAACTCTTTGAAGGCTATTACTTCTGTCAGGCACAAAGAGCGGATTATATTCAAAGAGCTAAGCCATATAAGGACCATCCCACAATCCTCAGGTAAAATAATATAAATTAGCTTCTGTGATCTGCTTATTGGTCACTACTTCCATGCCACTCAACATAGTGCTTTTACGGGCAGAGGAACAAATATTGGCATAGTCTTTTACGCTCATCGTCTATAGTGAATCTTATTCTTGTTTCAATGTTCATAACGTAGGATGCAGAAACTTGCAAAAGAGTTAGGCGTAGTCATACCAGTTAGCTTCTTTGAGGAGGCAAACAATGCACACTATAATTCAATAGCTATAATTGATGCTGATGGCACTGATCTTGGGATTTATAGAAAGTCCCATATTCCAGATGGACCAGGTATGCAATATTCTGGTCATTTATGTGTCACTTAGAATGTGTACATCCTAACACATCAAACAATCTCTCCTACAGGTTATGAGGAAAAGTTCTACTTCAACCCAGGTGATACTGGATTTAAGGTGGGTATTTAAGATAGTCTTAACTGATATTCACTGCTTTGAATGACCTTGGTTTTGTGGTCGTTTTATGACTATTGATCACCATGTAACATTGAGGCTTTGGCTTAACAGGTTTTCCAGACCAAATTTGCAAAAATTGGAGTTGGTACGAACTTATAATTACTATAACTGTATGCATTCTATTCTTTTTTCCTATACTCAAACCTCTATTAAGTGTGGTTCTATCAGGATTTTTAGACAGACAGAAAAATGTTGAATCTACAAAAGATATGTTCCCAATGTTGACTTTATCTTTGCTAAAGCAACCAAACACATTTTGGAATCTGCATTTTTGTCTTTCTGCGAGATAGAAACTGAAGTTAACATTCTTTTTTTCTATTACTATTTTAATTAATTTTCATGTCAGCTATATGCTGGGATCAGTGGTTTCCTGAGGCAGCCCGTGCAATGGTGCTTCAAGGTGCTGAGATTTTATTTTATCCTACTGCTATTGGGACTGAACCACAGGATGCAAGCATTGATTCACGTGACCACTGGAAACGAGTAATGCAAGGACATGCTGGGGCCAATTTGGTAGGTTTTGTACACAAGTTAGTGGTTATTCATTCAAATATTTTGTCATTTATGATGTGTTTCTGTAAGGTGCATATCATGTCTTATATATAATCTGCTTGCAGCTCTTTCTATTTCCGCATCTAGATTCTAGAACTCCTTCAGCATTAGTTTTGGATAAAAAACAGAAAATACAATGCTAAAGTATAAATCAGAGAAGAGAAAATTTACTTTTTGATATTCTTTTCTGAAAAATGTCAAGGGTTGAACCATTTGTGTAAACATTAATACTTAAACTTCCAACATAATTTATCAAATAATTTTGGAAAATGCAGGTACCTCTAGTGGCTTCAAATCGGATTGGAAAGGAGATAATTGAGACTGAGCATGGAAAAAGTGAGATAACATTTTACGGAAACTCCTTCATAGCAGGTAATTTGACTGAACAGATTTCTTTTTTGGCACAGAAATACACTTTACTCGCTTACCAGTGCACTGATGGAAAGCTTTTCATTGAAAATATGCTGTACTTTTTTCAGCATTCATATCAACCTTTAACTAATCTTATCTTGCTGTATACCATTGCCCCTTTCCTCTTTATATTGTAATATTTTTTTACTTCATTTGTTCATATACTTGGGAAGATTTAACTGCAGCCATAAGTTCTCTTTTTCTGTCTGTCTTTTTAACTCTTTTCTACCATCATGCAGGACCTACTGGAGAAATTGTTTCAATTGCTGACGATAAAGAGGAAGCAGTTCTTATTGCAGAATTTGATTTGGACAAGATCAAAGCGACTAGACATAGTTGGGGGGTATTCCGTGATAGGCGTCCAGATCTATACAAGGTGCTTTTAACATTAGATGGCAACAATCCTGTTCCGTGATAGATAAACATCTTATCTTGTAACTGTTATAGAATGATGCCTGGAATGTTTTAAACCTTTACAAACTTCTAGAGCATTTATCACTCACCAAGAAGGCAATAACAAGGGATAACAAAAAAATATCATCAGCTGAGTAGTTTGATGTTTTGTTGTGCACTTCAGTCATAGACAATTCATATAAATCATTGACCATGTATCAACATGATATTTCATTTTGTTCAATATCTTGATGTACTCTAAATTGGCTTTTTTGTCGGTAAGTGATTGGAGTTTGATTTTTTTTTTATCACTTTATATACATTATTTTGGTCATTTCACTAATGAACAACTTTTTTGAGAGGTTTAATCTTTTGAATATGAACAAAACGTATTAAATTAAAATTTTAAACTAATGTCATGTCCTGATATCTTTCTAATATATATGAAAACATTTTTTTTTTTAAATTTTATTGTTTACCATAGAATCTTCTACAATTCTTGTCTTCCAGAAGAGGAAAACATGTTTTCCGTTAACTACACTCTCCTCTTTTATTTGTATTGTTAATTAGATATATTGAAGTTTTACTATTTTTATTTTTTAATGATTTTTTTAAATATTTAAATTTTAATTAATGTTTCACCATTGGTTGTAGCACTTTTTGTTTTCCAAGAATCACATCTTAAGAATAATGGATTGGTCAACTCTAAAGTCTCTTTGCACAAAAAGAAATATTTTTTTTGCACAAAAAGATATTTGTACAAAAAGGGAAGAAAAAAAGGGGTCAAAGAGATATTTGTACATTCTCCCTGAATTTCATTCAGAAAGAAAAAGGAGTACACTATTTTATTCAACTTTTTTACACTGCTTTTTCACAATTTATTTGTTCTTTTCATTTATCTTTATTATATAGCTTTATACTTTTCTTTCATCTCTTTTGTAGTAAGATATATTAAGAGAAAATGCTGCCAAAAATAGCATGACTCAGTAGAAAAATATCTTGTATGTTACGTGAATATATTTTGCTTTAATTTTGGGCTGAAAGATTTTCTATATTTTCTCTAAAACTTTATTTCTATTTTTATATTACAAGACTCCTCATCGTTTCGGCAAACCTGATTTCACTATATGCAAAAAAAAGGAGGAATGTGCTGAAAAGTAATTATACACTTTCTATTTAATATACATTTTCATTATTAAAGATAATTTATTAAAACTAATGAAATAATTGGAATATTATCTTACATTTTGTAAATTTTAATAAATGTTAGCAAACTCACGGATTGTACTCACAAAAATAAAAACAAAATTTAAAAAAAAAATTATTAAGACACCACGCCAAAATTGAGACAACTTGTCACCTTTACAAACGATATTATTACACTCTTCATTTTATTTTCTTATTAAGTTTCTTATCATTTCATACATTTCTTCCCTCAACAGATTCCTGATATCCGTGAACAAAGCTCAAAGATTTTATCCGAATGAAGAACCCTTTTCTTGTGTTGAGTCCCTTTCCCAATCTTATCTCTGTTACAGTGATTACTGGCTCTGGTTTGTTTCTAGATTATCTTTCTCCCCCTTCATTTTTCTTCGTAATTTCTGTGGTAGGAAATATGAATTTGACAGAGAAATACTCCGTTGAAAAGATGTAACCGAATATTAAATGTTATAGCTCAACTGATAGAACATTCGGAAACACATGTAAGTTCAATTCATAGAGCTTTGCCACGTGTAATAATAGCACTGTAGTTTTTTCTTCCTATTCATTAGGATAATCCTTTGACAGCATCCCTCTTCTTACTACTTGTTTTGGTCTCACGTGAAAATCTACGAACTTCCACTTCCCATGATTAAGAAACAACATCAGCAAAGTCCATCAACCTTACCAAAGATTTATTGTGATATTTATATATTATCTATTATAATAAAAAAAGTCAGAAAAACAAATTCAAACCCAAGTTAGAACAAGTACGAACAAAAACTTGACCAAATCCGACAACTTGTATCAGACAAAAACTAACATATGTATTAAAGAAAAGATACAAAATCACAACAGTGAACATTCAGATTTTTTGCTCTTTCATCAAGTGAGTGACTAGTGACATAGCATCCATCTCTTTATGTTCATTTTCATGATCATCATTTTCTTCTCCCATGTTTTCTTCTTCCTCTTCTTCATCTATACTTTCTACATCAGCATCTTCTTCTTCTGAAAGTTCATCATCAGGGTGAACAAAATTCAGCTTCAACCTTCCATCCTCTCTACAAGCATGGAGGAACTCGTGCGTGGGAATCCTTATCTCTTCGAGAACAAACCTCCCTTCACTCCTGTAGGACTTGAAACAAACCCAAGGCTTCCCACTCCTCCCTATGCTCGAAATGGGAGGAGGGTACTCACTCACCCTTGAAATCACATACCTTTTGACACCCTCTTTCTCCTTAAACGTTTCCCAACTCTCATTCGTTCCATCCTTTAAGTCTTCAACATCATCCGAACTCTCAAAGCCAAGACCCTCAGTGCAAAGTTGCAAACTCTCACAACTCAAGGATGGGAAGCTATCACTGTTTTTGTGGCTGTTGGTGTAGTTTGTTTTCTCAGTTGATGATGAAGTAGAAACGTAGGGGTGGATGGAGGGTGATGATATAGAAGCCTCCTTGAAATGGGGTTCTCCAAATATCTCAGCGAAGGAAAGGGTTTGGTCTGTGGGTTTTACGGGCTTTATTGGGCTCCATGAGAGGGATTCAAGCAGCGTTGTGTTTTCTGGCAATAGGGTATCGAAGATGTCATGCAAGCTCCCACATGTTGTCATGCTTTTCTTGGTAGCCAGTGTTGTATGATTTGGTGCTTTATGTAGAACAAAGCACTGAAACAAAGAAAGAAAGCAAGAAATAAAGAAAAGGGTGTTCAAAGTGTTAACTTTTGGTAGTTGAGAGATAGGGGAAAAGAGTAAAGAGGCACGTACATAGCATGAGTTGAAAAAAATCAAGGGGAAGATGTTATTATATATGTAGTGGAAAGTTCTGATTTCCGTTGGTGTGGCTTATAAATGGCCAACGGGTGATTATGCTTACGTAGCTTAGCTTTAGATTTTCTGACCATATAAAAGTCCTAGGTAACAAACTATAGGCTGAGATTTGACAAAACATGATCCTTTGTAACAAATAATTTGTTCAAGTTGATTGAAACTACTTAAACAATAAAATTATTTGTTAAGTATTTAAACACATATCTAATGTTCAAACTCAACTTTAGAACTGCTAGTTAGGTTGGACAATTCTACATCAGTTAATTCTTTGCGCAGTGATAAAATTTATCGTAAGTCTGTTTAATTATTCATTATCCACAATAAATTTTAAAAAAATAAAATAAAATTGTGCTAAGTTGATTTCTTAAGTATCCATCCTAAATTAGTATGGGACATATTTTGATATTTTTACCTGTTATTACATCCATTTGATACTTTTATATGATAAAAATAATAATTTTTTATTCACTTAGGTGTGTACTATATTTATATTTATTTTTAGTTTTTACTTGTGTTTCAAAAATACTTATCAACAAATTACATATCAAAATAAATGAAACTACTTTAACATCTTACTTTTTATAACATTATAATTATAATTGTATCCTTTTTAAAATGAGGAAAAACATGAACACACTCCCTATTTTTCATATTTATAACATGAGTTCAAAAGTCTTTCTTAACAAACCACGTACTAAAACAGAGTAAACTATTTAGATGTGGGTGTCATATATTTTAAAAGAGTTTTATAATTTTCTAAAATTACTTTCAATTTGACAACTTTAAAAATACTTATCAACAAACCACATTTCATATATTCTAAAAGAGTTTGATAATTAAGTGAATTCATAATTTATTAAAATATTATATTTTTATCATGTATCAAATGCGTTTTTAAACAGCGTGAAAATATCATTTTTCATATTAGTATACCATGTATTATTAAAGTTTCCTGGTACTCTGACACCCTTATTTAAAGGGCTTCCAACCTGAAGGTAACCTTTATACTCGGTTTTGGAAATGACTTGATGACTTGGTATCTTCCAAAACATGGACCCGGTCTTGGGTGTAAATCCAATACACGGATTGCATGAGGCAACAAATGTTTTAGCCTTCTAGGCTTCTACCTAAATACATAAAATAAACTGTATAGTCATTAATTTGTCTGTGAAGATGAATGCATAAAAGTGGTATTATAACCAAGAGCTTGGATGTGCAGATGGCACTCTAATTGGACGTTCCCTTTGGGGAAGGAAACAAGGGACAGGACCACAACTTTCTTGGTTTGTGAGGGGCAAATTTCAAGCGATGATTCGATCCTTCCATGGTGCTGTCCAGAGTACAATGATGTGAAATTGCAAACATACACTTGCAGCCACACCCTTCTCTCCTATCTTTAAAATGTAACATTTAAATGTGTGTACACGTTCAATTAACAACTTTCACTTGTTGTAACTGTCCAAGTGGCTATCAAAGGTTTGAACATTGCAAGCAACGTGGCATGGTTATATACAAGTGTCTGTTAACCACACCTGGTAGACTAGCCAGTGGTACCACATTATCAACTTTGCAGTGGTTAAAGTTATGCGATTTTAGGCCAAAGACCACCTAAACCTAGGTCACAGGGTATTATCCTTCTTGCAATAATACACGATGTGTCCTTAAGATGAATCTATTCTGGTGTTTGTACTCTTGTATAAATTTGTTTTATAGGGAACTGGTAATGGGCTAAAATTAATTAATGGGTGGTTCATTCAATTTGGAATCCTTCGCTATCATTAACATTATAATTCAGCTTTCTGCACTATAGCTAGGAAAAGGCTAGGAGGGTGCAGAACAGAATGGTCACAAACCAAGAACCTATGCATGCATGCTTTCTAGTTCCCCCATTCCCACTTGTGATCATTGTTTGTCATTGGTGTAAAGAGGGAGAGGAATATTCGATTCATTCCTTTAAAGTTGCTGGCTACTTTCAAGGAAAATGGTTGGTTCTTAGTTAGCCCTCCCTTTCACTGCCTTGTCCCATTATGGAAATGTGCATACAATTTACCCTTTGATGCGTTTTGGTGGGAAAGTAGCTTGCAATTTCTTCTTTAAATTTTGATATTTTTGTGGTTTTCATTCCTCTTGATATTTCCCACCTCCATAAAACATCTTACAATTGGTCTACCTTTGTGGACCTGATGCCTCCCAAATCAATCATGCAATATTTTTTCCATAAAAGTTTGTAGTGAAGTTGCATCGCCACTATTATTGTCCAAGAATACAAGTTTCCACTTGTACCTAAACGCGTACCATGTCATATTGCTAGTCTTAGCTATGCAAGTTTTATGCTAAACTTATTGGACCAGACATAAGCTTGCAGGAGACCAAATTTGTATAGTAAGCATCCAAAAATGACGTTTCAAATGTACAAAAGAAGGTGAATTTATGATTAAGGAATAATTATGGATACAAGTAAACACACTGGGAATGAGATTTCATTACAATGTTAGTGTGATCTCATAGTACTATTGTTGAAATCAGATAAGTTAAACAAACAAGGAAAAGAAGAAGAAAAAAAAGGAACATACTGAAGCCACTTCACATACTTCCGCTAGCAATTTGCAACATGAGACAAACAAACTTACAATGCCACATTGTCAAATAATCAATTTACATTTCAATGCTTCTTCACAGCCAAGCTTTGATATGCTCATATCTTGAATCATTATGCATAAACTCCATTCCTTTTTTTCTCAACTGGCACTGTTTGATGGATCACTGGTTGCTGCCTCTAGTCATTTTGGACTCTTTTTTACCATTTGATTTACTTGATTGGCCAGCTTTACCCTTTCCCATGTTTCCTACGGGTGGAAACTCACAATACAATTCCTCATTGCTAACAAGATTCTCAGAAGAGTTTGCCAGACTGTCAGGTTCTCCTTCTGTTGAGTTGTTTTGGACTGATCCAGGGGAACACTCTAAGCCAGCTTTCTCTAGAACAATGTTTCCCTGAGCCACTTCATTTTCTGCAGGAGTATCTTCCTGGAAGGACTCCAAAAGTCTTTGGCTTCCATTACCACCCGAAGGTTCTACGTAAAATCTAGGGTAAGATTCTACCACAGAATCCTTTCTTTCCCGCAGTGTCCTTAATATGAGTGTCTTCAAGAAGTTCATTACTTGAACTGCATACATCAGTGCAGATATAGGATCTGCCATCTGCAGTCAGAAAGACCAAACAGTTTCATTGCATCAAACCTACTAGACTACTATTTGATAGAACAACAATCACATTGGCATCTTTATTTACACTTGAAAAAACTCATAACATTAAATACAGCAAAAAAGTTTTCACAGATAAGAAAACTTCAATTGGATTTCAAAAGATGTACATATGCAATTTAGTAATGTAGAAAGAAAAATCATATAACCCTTACATAGTACGTCTTGTCTTCCCTGCAATCAGTTGAGAATGAAAAAAAAATATGGAAACTCACCTGCGTCATGTTAGGTGCAAAAACCATGGCAATGTTACGTGCATTCATCTTATTAACATGTTCATGTTGGACAACATCAGTCATCAGATTGATGGCCCAGTCCAAGAGTGAAGCTTCAGTATGAGGTAGATGTCTCACTATTTCAGCACACTCCTCCTCAGTCTGGCATTGCATGACCTGCTCTGGTGATAATGAATCCAGAATGCCTGTAGGAAGTTCCCTAAACCAAGCCTTGAAAAATACAAGAATATCAAAATAAATTATCATGTTCACATTAAGCATCTCCTTTATGCAAAAACAAAAGCACAAAGAATAGATTGTAACTTGTAAGCATCAGCCGCAAGAGAATGTTTTGTGTCATTTACCTTGTATTCCATCATAAACAAGAAAGTTTGTCATGTATGAGAGTTTGATTAAACGGAATTATGGAATGAGTTCAGGTTTTACTTGATAGAACAACACTACACCGGTCAAGGTTATACTCTGGACTTTGGAAATGGTATTTCTTTTTCATTTATTAGGCATAGAAAAGAAAACTGTTTTGAAATTGAGAAGTTCCTTTCTCTTATCTTTACATGTTGAATCAATTCTATATTCACAAATGATTCTATTACATGCTAGATCTATAAAAAAAAGAGAAGGAATTATAGATTTTTTTGGTCTTTATTGAAAATAGTAGTAAAAATGATCATTATGTTTTCTACAAGCAAAACTAATGATCATATTACATAAAACATGTACACCAACAGAGGTGCCAGAAGCAAGCAATCATCTTGCAATGCTATACCTTAATTAGCCCTGCCAAACAATGTACATCAATGCCTTCTGGAACCACTCCCAGATTCAATTGATCCCTGACATGCTCTTCTTGACCATTGTCCGGGTTAATTCTGAAAATCCCCTCTACCTGCATGTGTAAATTCTTTTAACCCAGCATGAAAATTGATGCAATCCAATGTAAAATGAACAAAAATGTGCCCATAGAGCAGTGCATTATAAAGCAAATAATTTTTGTTGGTTTCACACAAATTGGATACTATAACCACCACCAGCATGTGAAATTTACGAGTTACAACAAATCCAGAAGATCAACCTGCAACCCTCCTTGAGCATATAGATGCCTTTGCATCAATAGCAGAATAGTTGGCACACTGTTCCCTCTAGAGTCATACGACAACTGCATGGATTCTGTTGAAACTCCAAATACAGATGCACTACAAGTGAAAAATAAAACAAAAGAAATTAACAAAACACACACCCTTGAAATTAGAGACTCTAATTCAAATGCATTCAAAAGTATAAAAGGTTCCTACATTCTCATCTAAGCATAAATTGTAATGTTAATTTTTGTAACTACTATGAAATGTAAATCATATTATAAAACAGAGAGATTAACAAAAATGATCACTCTGATTCCATTATTAGATCAAAATAATAGAATTGATTACAATTCGATTCTATCATCAAAATAGAATAACACAATTAATATTAGTTTCCTTATAAAAGTCTCTAACTCTTATCCTCTAAAGTAAGAGTTACCTTAAACATCATTTCGAACATGATTTCTGATTAATTGACATTAAATTTTACAATAACTACTTTAGAAGTTATATATAGCATGATTTCTAATTAACAATGTGAAAAGAAAACTGAACGTGTATAGAAATTAAACTTATAATCAAACCATAATGTGCATTAAAAATAAGACATAACATTCCTCTTGCATATTAAACGAATCAAAAACCAACATGAAGTTAGAAATGACTCTAGCAAATTCGACAATGAAGAAAGAAGTGTCTTGATCTCTTGTAATATACATGCATGACAGACTGACACAAACACACACACCTAGCACTAGGAGGCCTTCTGGGGACTTCAGGTTCAAACTCAACAGGCAAACCCAAGAAACCGTTGAACCTATCAAAGGTGACATGAGCAACATGGCGCACGTTAGTTGGCGAGCCTATGTCCATGATGGAGGAGATGGTTCTGCGGGGAAGGAAGGATTTCCTGAGAAGGGTCAGCAGAAGGGCGAAGAGAGAGAGGTGTGGTCGGAGAAAGGCATTGCGAGAGAATGAAGAGGAAGAAGAAGGAGATGAGTTTGTTGTGGTTGTCGTTGTCTTTGTTGTTGGTGGAGATGAAGAAGAAGAAGCAAAATGGGGTGGGGAGAGGAGGACCTCGGTCATGGCTGGCAATGAAAGAGGCCTTTACTTGGAATATAAAAAACGAAAGCACAAAGATTTTGTGATCTGATCCTTCAGAAAATGCCAAGGTTAACAGTTATGAGTTGGAGTTTGATTGAAGGAAAGTGCAGTAGCGTTTGTAGGATGTGGGACGTGAGAATCATTAACTTGGTTTTTTCTTTATGTTGCGTGTTGTGTAGCGTTCAACATGTTCTCACGCTTGTGAGTGTGCCATGTGTGAGTGGAGAGAGACACCAAGAGTAGAACCAAAGACAGATAGATAAACAACAACAACACAAACTCAAGACAAAGATACGTAAAAACTTGTAAAAGAATACCATAATAATGACCTTTTACAGTTCACTATTATAACATTATATTCATTTTTCACCTCACCAACTTCTTTGTATATATCAAATAGGTTTAATTATATTCTGAATTCCACATTATGTAGTGACATGTTACCTATATTTAGTTGACATGAAATGAAATGAGGTTTGAATTTCTTATTAATAAAAAAAGGTATTAAAGAAAAAATATTGTGATGACCTAGTTCTATCCTTGAATTCTGGAGATTGTTTTATCAGTTTGGTGTGTGTGTGTGTTTATAGAATGGTAGGGAGCACAATTTTTATATGTAAGAAGTATTCGTCATCATTGTATTAATTTGGTAGACCAGACTTAATTATATTTAATTATATATGTTTAGCTTCTTTCTGCTAAAACCTCTTCTTTTGTGTTAATAACTTCTTCTCACACATCCTTTTACCATAATATACATTTTTATAGTTGAAAATGATGATGACCTGATAATGTAAGATGATGCAGTTGTATTTTTTTATTTAAAGAATTTGTTGAAATCCGTCTTTTAGATTATGAATGATGAAAGAGTATTTATTACCTAAAGTCATATTAACACGCGTGAGATTACTTCCACAAATAAATAAAAAATTGTAATTTTCAATCCTTCGCTTTTAATTCAGATGTGAATTTTAAATCATAATATCTTTAATTGTTTTTTAACATTTTTATTGATTATAGTTAATTTAGCATTAGAAATTAATTAATTTTTAAAAAAGTAATTAATTTAAATCCTTTGTTTTTTTTATATATTAGTTTTAATGTTATAATATTGAATCGCTTTAAAGCAATTTTTCAAATATATCATAAACATGAACATAAATTTTATCTCTAAAGAAAAAATAATAAATATTTACATTTCTAAAAAATAGTTATAATATATTAAAATTATGTATACATACTCATTCCCTTATCAATTTTTTCGCAATGTAAACCGGATTGTAAACCGGATGAGATGTCATCCAATTCTCATCTTTTTGCCACTACCAGATGGGTATGTCATACGAGCATTTATGAAATTAAAATTTTACATTGGGGTGTAGGAAGAAGGTATTAGTCTGAAACTGTCAAGGAACCAATCAGAACCCTAAAACAATGAAGCCCAGCCCTAAAACAATGAAGCCCGTCTTAGGCCCAATTTGAGATAGCTAGTTGCTAATTTTCCTTATCATAAAGTTATGCAATATATATTAATTCTACTTTGTTTTCTAAGAAAATTAAACTTATGTTTAAGATATGTTTCCAGTATAAATTTATTTATGACATTAAAATTTTAAATTGATTTTAAAAAAAAAAAAAAACGAAAAGACTGGAATACTTTTCAAAATCACTATGGGTCACGGACAACATACATTTTTATTCAAATCAAGAATTATACTTATAGACGTAAATTACTATTTTTCTTTTCATGTGTTTATTTATCATGTATTTTGTTTCTAAAATCATAAAATATTTTTCTTTTAATTAATTTTCAGTTTATCACAAACATTTAATATATTTTACAATACCATTTTATAACTCATGTCCGCTTTTCATTATTCCTTATCACATTATCTCCATTTTCTTTTTTTTTTCTTTTCTCTCATCAAATTATTCGGAAAAAGAATATGAAGGAGAAAAGATTTTTCTATTTGAAAAGTCACATGTGAGATAACTTAAATATAAATGAACAATGTCTTAAAAAAGGTTTTAGTTCTAATTCAGTTTTACAAAATCAATTTGTAAACTAAAATTTGTATATGTCTATATTATAATTTCATCCTTCTTTTAATTGATGTGCAAGAAGTATTAAAGTTACACAAGAAGCCATTAAAAAAATATTATTTTGGTCTCTCGCTTACCGCTTAAGTTTCAAACCCAGATTAAAAAGAATAATGAAAATGCTACTAATCAAAATAATCTTTCTAAAGTAATCTGACCTCCTACAATAAATAAATTACTTCTACGACAACACAATCATTAAAAAAGGAAAACATCAGTCAAAATAAAATTTTCAAATAATTAACTACAATAATTTTTTTTGTATTTTTATAAAAAAAAAATTTCTCTGGTACAGATTAATCAAATTGTTAAAAATAAGTTTGTTTAGGATAATTATTGGTGACATGAACACGGTATGGCATGCCGATATTGACCACCGTCTTTGCCAACAACGTTGTCGTGGCTTGTCCCAATTTGTCTCTTAGGTCTAATCTTATAACAACATTACATTTAAAGCCACATGTGTTCCTCAAGTTTAAATTTTTCAACACCCTTTTCCAAATCACAAATTACCGTTATCCGACACATCTCTCTCTCTCTCTCTGCGTGCTTCTGCAACTCGAACCCAGAAGAAGGTTGTATTGTAACTAGCCATGTCTTCTTCCTACGGTAGATACGGATCTCAATCTCAGTACGCTCCATCTGCGCCTCAACAACCTCCATATTCTAGTTACTATCAGACTTCCACTTCCAATGTTCCTCCGCCTTCAAATTCTTCCTCCAATTACAACTATCCCAACGTTTCTTCATCTGGGTATTCAACTTTTCCACCGGGGACACCGCAGGACGTGATCACCAGCTTTCAGATGGTGGACAGGGATCGGAGTGGCTTCATCGATGAGCGTGAACTGCAACAAGCTCTCTCTTCCGGGTTTCACCATTTTAGTCTCAGGACCATTCGTCTCCTCATGTTCCTCTTCAAGAATCCACACCAACCCCTCACAGTTGGTAGCTAACTTCTCTTCCAATTTATCTTTTTTAATTGTTTTCCTTTCTTGGGGCTTTCGTTGTGTTGATATCAATTGGCTATTGCTTGTGCCTTTTCGCAGGACCAAAGGAATTTGCAGCACTCTGGAGTTGCCTTGGTCATTGGCGAGTGAGTTTCTTTTTCGTTTCTTCTTATATTCTTTTCTTTCTCAATATAATCAAGGTTCATGCTATGCTATGTTATGATGAATCGCCTAAAGTTTGAAATTTGTGTTTGAGTCATAAGCTAATTGAGTAGTTTTAAACGGATAAAACTGTTTTATGTTTTTACCTGCGGAATAATCTATTGGGGTGAGGGATTTATGCTGACAACTCCATGTCATGAACCTTATACTGAATAGTTTTCATGGTGTCTCCGCTTTTACTACCAGAAAATTGAATAAATTGTGTTCTATTATAATCGATGTTCATCCATGTAATTGCCTTTTTGAATGTGTTACTTCAATTTTGTAGGGCATATTCGAGAGATATGATAAAGACAGGAGTGGGAAAATTGATCCATTAGAGCTAAGAGACGCTTTGTATGGTATTGGTTATGCTGTGCCTGCTTCAGTTCTACAACTTCTGCTTTCCAAGTATGGTGATGGAAGTGGAAGAAGGGTTGAGCTTGGTTTTGACAGTTTTGTCGAGTAAGTTACTTTTTGTCTGGTCGTAAATTTTATCGTTTTGGTCATTGAAAGACTTTAGGATCATAATTTGGTCCACGAAATGGTATTACATCAATCTTGTCCTCGAATGATGTTTTTCTATTTTTGCACCAAAGTAGACAAGTTTACTGTTGTAAGCTTGCCATGCAATGATGAAATGATGATTTGTGGACCATATTGATATCGCTAATGTTTGAAGCACCAAATTGATCTCCTGAAATCTTTCAAAGAAGGACTAAATTAGCTTTTGTTGTATTTGAAATGTCATTATATATCTAATGTTCCTTTTTTGGATGTATGCAGGTGTGGGATGATTATTAAGGTAAAACTCAAGGACATTTTGACCCTATTGACGTGCTTCTTATTTCTCTATTTCTCCATTTGTGTTCCTTTTTCATCCCTTCCATTGACATAGGCCAATTTTCACATGATCCATTGTTTGTATATGTGGTTTAGGATATATGTAGATGTCTATTCTTTTAGATGTAAACTTTGAGAAGAAAAATCTGAAGGACTAAATATAAGTACAAATTAGCATTTTGATGAAATACATGTTCTCGTATATATACTTGTGTTTGTTAAAGTGTTAGCTACTTGTTTCACTTTCAGGGTCTCACTGATAAATTCAAGGAGAAGGACACACGTTATACTGGTTCTGCTACACTTTCATACGATGACTTCATGACCATGGTTCTTCCTTTCCTAGTATCTTATGATTGATAAGTAGTGATGCTTATAGTAAAGATTTCCAAGTTCTTTGGTGCTACATTCAATTCATTGGTTTATATTGTGAAGAAAGTTTTAATTTGTTATATTCATTTGTGTTCCGACAATGCTAGAAACACTTTCATAAAGAGCATTTCACTTATACCTCATTCATTAGCTAGGGGTTTGTGGCAAGAAAGTGATTAGTAGAAAGTAGGTGGTGAGTGAAAGTGTGTATATATAGAAGAATGTATGTTTTTAATCCTTTTTTTTTTTTTTTTTTACTTTTTTTTTTAAACATT
>Ga0099824_1000665_pt1 | contig 43124 bp, 29 predicted proteins | sample SiratrowhiteBW_FD_76837 | JGI IMG/M metagenome (GOLD analysis project Ga0099824, IMG submission 76837) | Root nodule microbial communities of legume samples collected from California, USA - Siratro white BW | ecosystem: Host-associated > Plants > Roots > Nodule | place: USA: California... | reverse complement strand
TATATATATATATATATATATATATATATGTTCTCTATAAACAATTTAAGATTTCAAGTTTTTAAAATTGTTGGTTCATAGCATAATGTTAGAACTTTCATGACAAATAATCTAAGGTTTGAACACTATTAATTGTCTCATTTTTTTCTAGGGAAGAAAAAACAAGATGAATTTAAGTTTAAGATAAGGCATCATTTTGTGAATTATTCGTTGCTTTAAACTTCAAAACTCTAATGTGGGAAAACATATTATGTAGAGGTATATCTAAAAAAATACATGCTTCAATTTTTTTAGAATGTTAATTGGTGACACCTAATTTGTAGCAAACTTGTATGTATATTCTCAAGTTCTCTTATTGGGTCCAGTATTAATGGCAACGAAATTATTATTATTATTATTATTATTATTATTATTATTATTATTATTATAATTAATAAGGAAACTTTTAGAATCTCTTCATATTTTTACATTTTATTATATATGATAAAATAAGTATTCATAAAATCACATAATTAGCATAACATGTTCATTAATTTTTCACGTGAAAAAATAATGTTCATAGTTGAGATGTAAAACTTGTAGTGAATTTTAGTAGGTTGGGTTTTCTTGGGGGGTTTTCAATCATTGAATGCAGGGTGAATTAAGCTATAAAGAAGAGTTAAGGACGAAATTGAGCCATATATAGTCCTAACACAAAGGCGTTAAAGGATTAAACAATGGGAATTGAATTCAAAACATCAAATATAAATCTAGTAGGCATCATAAACGACTTCCGTTACAACTTCTTTTATATTTGTCTACGTTTGCATAAAAAAGATTATATTAATATTAGTGGAGACGGAGGCTCACATAGTAATTTAGCCAAATTTAAATGAAACGAAGGCGGGAACTAATGTTGTTGGGATAGAAAAGTTGTGTTGGAATAACTAACTAAGAACAACATAAAAAAATAAGCATCTCTGAATGTGACTTGTAATTTTGATGCTGATTTGAACAGATGTGGCCTAATTTAATTGCGAAAGCTAAGGAAGGTGGATTAGATGTCATACAAACTTACGTGTTTTGGAATCTTCACGAACCTCAACAAGGCCAGGTGACCAAACTCAAACTCGTTTTCTATTTGTTTTTTTCTCATGGATTTTCTTAAAGCTCATTAATTACGAGAAGCATAATGTTCTTGATGTTTTACTTGGGTTGTAGTATAACTTTAGAGGAAGGCGTAATATAGTGAGATTCATTAAGGAAATTCAAGCGCAAGGTTTATATGTAACCCTCCGAATTGGACCATACATTGAGAGTGAATGCACATATGGGTGAGTTCCCTGAATCCAACCATACTAATAAGCTAACAGATTTCCAGCACAAAGGAGTTTGTATCATGCTATGAAGTTACTTTGGGAACTTCGATGATACGAAACAATATGATAATGACTCCGTAGTATAAGAAACTGAAGTGGCGGTTTTGTTGGTGCAGGGGTCTACCCATATGGTTACATGATATTCCGGGAATCGTATTCAGATCTGACAATGAGCAGTTCAAGGTATCCAACTCTAGTTTCTGAATGTGATCTTCAGTCTATCACTGTAATTTGAACTACACAGGCGTAGTAGTTCATCTGTCTCTTTGTTACTTTATCCAAAATATTATTTAGTATTTGGGTCATGTCTCCTTAGACATTAACACAATTTACTCTTTACTGTACTTTTCACTCAAATCTGGTATTAACAGACCGTTCATTAATGGCAGTTTCACATGCAAAGGTTCGCTGCCCAAATAGTCAACGTTATGAAATCGGCCAATCTTTATGCTTCACAAGGAGGACCTATCATACTATCACAGGTTTGTTTAAACTTAAAAGCGACAACAGTTGCCAATTATGTACCACTCAGACTTTTTTTTTTTTTTGTATTTATATGGTTTATGGTGAATGTAGATTGAGAACGAATATGGGAACGTTGAAGGGGCGTTTCACGAGAAAGGACTATCTTATATTCGTTGGGCTGCCCAAATGGCTGTGGGGCTCAAAACTGGTGTGCCTTGGGTGATGTGCAAGCAAGATAATGCTCCTGATCCCGTGGTTAGTGTCAACTAGTTATTTTACCGTGGATTTTTAGCAAATTCAGTGTTCAATAAAACAATAATTGAAGAATTTGGAACTATACTACACTTCATATTATTTCAGAGAAAAGAACAATGATCATACCTATCATTGAATCATTATCTAATAATACTGGAGAGGGATGTGAATGTTTGCTCAAAAATGGATTGTTGAATCTGAAAAACATAACCGAGAACTGTCAAGCAAAAAGCACTCAAGAAATGTATTACTAATGACTAACACTTCGATTCACAACACGTAATTAGTTATATTATTGGTATTACAACATCTATAAATGAAGTCAAGTAATCTCCAGATCAATACATGCAATGGCATGCAGTGCGGGACAACTTTTAAGGGGCCTAACTCACCTAACAAGCCTTCACTCTGGACAGAGAACTGGACAAGTTTGTAAGTTCTTGCGAATGTCTGCATTACAATTTACAAACATTTTTTTCTTAGAAAGTTCTACATTAAAAGCTTTTGATAAGTCTAATTCCAATCATTCCACGCTAAAATTAAAAGTTACCAAGTGTTTGGAGGAGTACCATACATAAGATCGGCTGAAGACATTGCATATAATGTTGCTCTGTTCATTGCAAAGAGAGGAAGCTACGTCAATTACTACATGGTATCATTACTGCCAGCACCTTGTGTAACGGCTTCTCTTTTCTTTATCCCCAGAAAGTCATTATTTTGTCTTTTAAGTTGCGTGATGGATTATTTGGATTTGATGCAGTACCATGGAGGAACCAATTTCGACAGGATAGCCTCTGCTTTCGTAACGACATCCTATTATGACGAAGCTCCACTGGATGAATATGGTGTGTTTCTTTCCTTTCTCCATTTAAGTAAAAGTATAGATGTTGAATCACTGCATGATTAACTACGCTAAGTTAAGCAGGTTTGGTTAGGCAACCCAAATGGGGCCATCTTAAGGAGCTACATGCAGCAGTCAAGTCATGTTCAAAATCTCTACTTTATGGTACTCAAACTAGCATCAGCTTGGGCTCACGACAGAACGTAAGAAAACTAAACAGAAAGCTTGGGTTAATTTAATAAATTGTTACCTTCTTAACTATAATTAAGAAAGAGAACCGAGCATGAGGTGAATAACAATACTAGTATTTGAGTCACAATTTATTACTCTCTAAAAGACGGATCTTTTAAATAAAATCAATCATTTTCCATCATTCTTCAGGCTTATGTTTTCAGAAGTAGCTCAACAGGATGTGCTGCCTTCCTGGAAAATAGTGAAGATCGAAGTGTCACAATTAAATTGCAAAATATTCCATACCCATTACCCCCCAGATCAATCAGTATTCTACCAGACTGCAAGAATGAAGCCTTTAACACTGCCAAGGTAAAAACCAAACGCTCAATATATAGTGTCATTTATTTAAAAAGACAGGGCATATGCTGGATAGTTTCCTTGTTCTTTGTTTACCACATAATTTTTGTATTAACTTAAAAGACAAACATTTTGATGCTAGTAAAAGGCAATTCATATTTTCTGTCCTTATAGGTACGCACAAAAAACAACAAATCAATGAAATCACATTTACAGTTCAATTCCGCTGAAAAATGGAAGGTGTACAAAGAAGCCATCCCGGGCTATGACGATACTTCATTAAGAGCAAATACACTATTGGATCAAATCAGCACAGCAAAAGATACATCTGACTATATGTGGTACACATTCAGGTAAAATAGCAACATACGAACTTGATGCCAGCTACATAGAGAGATGTATGCTATAAAACGTCCATATATATTCCACTAAGATTCTTGTTGACATTCGTGCAGGTTTATTGACAATTCTCCTAATGCTCAATCCATTCTAAGAGCATACAGCCAAGGACATGTTTTGCATACCTTCATCAATGGAAATTTAGTAGGTAAAAACCTCAACCCTGACGATCCCATTTTTTTAGATAGAAGATCTTTTTCGCGATAGAACTAACTGATCCGTTTGGTTATACACTTGGTTATTACATCAATATTACTTTAGGTTATAACCCACATTCTTCTTTTATCTTGGATACTGTTGTACATCGCTTATTTACTTTATCTTTCATGCTACAATTTGAGTTGCTAACATAGGGATCCACATGCTTCTAACTCTAGGTTCTGCTCACGGAAGTCACAACAATGCATCTTTTGTCATGGAAAATAAACTGAATCTTATAAAAGGGATGAACAATATTTCTTTCCTCAGTGCAACAGTTGGACTGCCGGTAATTGTCTTCATTGTGAAGACTTATTTTATATTCAGGATCAGTTAAATGAAGCCACTTAAAGAAGAATAAATTAAAAAAACTAATCTTCGCAGTATTTGTAAATTCCAAAGATGAAGTACCAGCCTTCGAGGTAATATGATGGTTATTTCATCTCACATGTTTCTTTTCTTCTACCATGATTTAAAATCACGGTAGAGACTAAGAACTTATAGTGAAGCATCCTTTACTATTAAACAAATATCTGGCAGGCATGCGCTTGCAGATACAGACACGGTTTTCTTGAAATCATACAAATAACTATTTGACAATACGGTAGCCAGAGAAAGATAAATTGATTACATGAAATATATTTATTTCTACGTGAAGAACTCAGGAGCATATCTAGAGCACAAAGTTGCCGGTTTAAGTGGAGTCAAAGTTCAAGGCCGAGATTTCACTAATCAAGCATGGGGATATCAGGTGATTATATCTAAATAATGAGACGCCCACTTAGAATCTCTAAATACCAATGAAACTTCAATTGTCAATCATGCTTCATCAATCGTAAATTACCTTGACATATTATTCACAAAGTATTTCTCAGAAGTTAGTTAATATAAATCTTTTGCCTATATCATTTACTCTAAACAGATTTCTGTTCAATCGTATATACTCATTATCAGCTGCATAAAATTTCAAATTATAAGAAATAGGTGTGCTTGAACCCTCTGATTGCTAATCATTAAACTAAATATTGCACATTGCATGCTGATCTTGCATTTGTTGCATTAAGGTTGGGTTGTTGGGAGAAAAATTGCAAATCTACACAGCTAGTGGATCAAGTAATGTTCACTGGGAAAGTTTTCAAAGTCCAACGAAGCCACTCACATGGTATAAGGTATAGCATCAATAACCATCATAAATTTGTCATTTTTTTTTTCCTCAACCAGGAATGGATATTGAGGAGAGTCCAACAAAACGTGTTAAAAGGCCTTCGTGCTGGTTTTTCTCACTACCCCTTATTTAAAATGAATGAAAACTGCTCCCCATTTACAGCACAATAGCTTCTTTTATCTACAATATTGTTTTAACAGTTTAACAATATTTTATTTCCATGATTATTGACAGACCACATTTGATGCACCAGAGGGAAACGATCCAGTAGTGCTTAACCTTGGTTCCATGGGAAAGGGTTATACTTGGGTTAATGGCCAAGGTATAGGCCGATATTGGGTATCTTTCCACACACCACAGGGAACAGCTTCGCAAAAATGGTATAATCCTATGCCATAATTATTTTAAAAATTCTTATTTTCCTAAGTAATGTCACAAAACACGCCGGATGCTGATTTCAAGGAAGTCCCTCCACCAATAATTATAATAGATAGTTATGTAATTATTTTAAAAGAGTAAAAATATATATAAACCATGGAAATTGATTTTGTAACCTAATTCAATCCCAAAACCGACATATAAAAATTGAGGATGGTCCAAGCTTTAATCAAGGAGAAAGTAAACCATATCTTGAGGTTGAATTTAAGGTAACCCTCAAAGAGACCGCAACTAAGGCGGGCTCGGAGTGACCACAATTAAGACAGTTTTCCAAAACAATAACTTCTTCAATTAAATAAAAAAAAAATGCACACTTATATAATGGACAACCATTATATATAAATAAAATTTTATAACTTTTTCAATTGTGTAGCCAATTTCAAAATGGGCAACCCTAGTTGTGAAAAATAAAATATAATATCTTTTACTGTACATTCTTTTCGGGTTTTTTTTTTTTTTTTTTTTTTTTCCCCTTGTAGGTATTCTAAATGGTCAATTTAGATTACATAAATTTTCAAATAAATGCAACATATGTCTATAAGTTCCTGTGTTTGGATAATTAATTTTCTATTTATTCACATTTCGAAATTCTGATCCACACTGCTTATATACCTAATGATATAATTAGTCTCCTACCTGCATGTCAAGCATTTATTCACTTACAATTTAACATTTTTATTCAGGTATCACATACCCCGATCCCTCCTAAAATCTACTGGGAACCTACTAGTTCTACTAGAAGAAGAAACTGGGAACCCACTTGCAATCACACTAGACAGAGTTTATATCACATCACAGTAAAAGATACAGAGTATGTGTAAACAGGAATGATCTATCTTCTTACATGGATGCAGAGAACCCGGGGGTATAGGTAAAGGAAATATATAAGTTAGAATGGCCCTGTATCTCTCTTTCTCCCCCCAAATGCATATTAGACATCTCCAGAATATAAGAAAGGGAGGGTTTAGAGAAACAAATTGTCATCAATTATGAGGAATTTTATTGATTGTCCTTGTCAGCAAGAATTCATTCCCTTGGCAGACGATATTTGCCATCATTAAACTGCTAATACAAATTACATAATATAACCAACAACAATCAAATAGAACTTAGAGGTTTTACATTACTTTTAGGCGTTCTAAAATTATCATTTGCTTATGGTATAAAGCTTTTTCAAACCAAAAAAAAAAAAAACAGACTTTTACAAGTTTCATGTGTTTGAATAATTAATTATCTATTTCCTTTGTGCTTTCAAATTTAAATCTACACTGCCTACGTACCTGATAATTTAATTAGTCTACTACGTGCATGTCAACTGAACATATTTATTCAGGCATAACATACCCCAAAAGCACGCAGCAATCCAGAACTCAAAAATCATGTTATCTTTCAATACCAATCTTAATCGTTGGGGCCTCACACAAGACTCCTATAGTATATGTAGTATTACATCAGGAGGGAAATATAATCAAATAGAAGTGCACAGTGACAGGAGAAATCTATTTATCTAGGATTTCAATTATGACAGAGGAAGCACCATTCTTATCACTACAACTAAAAGGAGCGCAAATTATGAGTCAAAGGAAAGAGGTAACACAAAGTTATAGTATACATATAAAGAAAGTTGCAAGAAGAACTAAGTAAACCATATGGGATGCGTGTGTGAATATTACCCTTTTCAAAGTACCTACTACCACAGCTCTTGAAGAATAACAAAATAAGAAACAGTTTGATGCAAATTACTACCATGCATGCAACTATTCAGAGTAAAAACATCAAGGAAAGCGTTAGAAACTAAATTCTATATAACCATGTCACTAGAGGAAGTCCTTATGTACACGTCAACATTCATTAAACAAAAGAGCATGTGCAAACTGATGTATTCATTACAAATACAAGAATCAAATGAGCGAAAGGGAGGTAAAAAGTAAACAAACAATTGGGTACCCTAATTATTTACAGGGAAAGTAAAATTACAAGTCAAATAACATGGGGAAAAAATAAATCTTGGTGTCTGATCTTTTCTAGTGAAGAAGAAAGATGTAAGCTACCGGTTACAACAGATCAAGAAATCAAATAAAATGCAGAGAACAAAAATTAGAGCCAGACGAAAGAGCAGTCAACAGTGTGTATAACAGAATAACCAGTGTGGTATCACCATACTCTACCTAATGAATTCTTGACAGTAGCATGTCACACCTAAGTCTCGTACATTTATGTCCTGAGAATCACACCATCTGTAGATCTCACTCTAGTTGAAAAAACAAAAGATAGTAAATATTTGCCAGAAAGTTGAATATCTACTGTGTAAATTTAAAAGGTGAGGAACAAAAGATAAAACTTGTTTCTCTTACCAACTTCTTGGCCATCTTCTATCTTTGCAGGATTCCGTTGTCTGATAGTCCACAAATGTGAAGGTATGATGGCCTTCTGTGAAGGTAATTCAGCTATGAACAATAGAGTCTGCGCCCACCCAGCATATTTACCATACTTGGTAACAAATGCCTCTGCAACGCGATTACAGAGCTTTGGTGTCAACTGGGAACCTGCAAGCTCAGGTAAGAGATACTTGGTGGCAATCTTACCCAAGTGTAAAAGAGATACATCCAAATAAACACTCGATGCTGAACTCTATGAATCACAACATTCTACAAAAGATGCAATAGTCAATCATTAGTGTAAGCTTACCCGCCAGACGTGAGTGTCAACAGGAACGGCATGGTGTTGATCAAGCGAGAACAGAGCAATGCAAGCAGCCACTTTAGGACCCACACCGGGTAACGTAGAAAGTGCGGATATAACATCTGGAAGATCCAACTTACGAAGAGAACGAAGCCACTCTTCCCCTCCACCAGGTTTTGATCGCAAAGCATTAATCGTACCAATTATATATTTAGCCCTAGCAACACGATAATCAAGTCACAAACACAGTTGCAATAGAATGCATGCATAAGAGTAGTTAGGGTTAGTAACTGATGAACCTGTAACCGAAACCCGCGTCTCTGAGTTGTTGCTCTGAGACGGAGGAAAGTTGCTCCAGAGAAGGGAAAACGTGGAACTGAAACCCTCCGACGTCTCCCACGTGCATTCCCAGAGACGAAACGTGGTCAACCATCTTCGTGATTCGTGCAATGTTGTTATTGGAAGAGCACAGAAACTGAATCAAACACTCGAAAGGGTCTTGCCGGAGCACCCTCGCACCGCTCAAATGGCACGCTAGCGCCGCGAACCTCGCATCGGAAGCGGAAAACGCCTTCCATAAGTCGGCGAGAGAAACGGCGGCGTTAAGGAAATCTAGCAAGGCGGTTTTGGCTTTTTCGGGGGGAGAGTGGGAGTGGAGGCAGTAGGAAACGTCGCCATTTTGGAGGTGTTTGAGGGTTATGAGGTGGGGCCCAACGACGCCGGTGTATTGTAGAGGGGCGGTGTTTTTCCAGCGGAAGGTTTGGCCCGTGGGGAAGGTGAGTGGCAGAGAGAGTTCGGCCTGGGTCAAGTTGAGAGGGGCCCAGGCCCGGGCTTTTGCGGTGTTGAGGTAGTGGCGGGCCTGGGTTTGGGGAGTTGGGGGCGTTGAGGGAGGAGGTGGGATCTGTTTTGGGGATCTTTTTCTCTTCTTTGTGGTCATGGCCGCGACCTCCATGGGTCGCAAATGCAACGACTTCATCTGCCTATCTCAGGTTACGAGGGACAAAGTGCCGGTAAAATAAGGACGGGTCGGGTCGGGTGATCCTGAGTCGTGACTCGTGACCGTGACCGTGACCGTGACCGTTGAAGTTTGAATAAAAGAGATTTTTTAAATCCACTCAAATTAGCCTTGTTAACGTATATAAATTCTTACCGGGTTTAGGTATCATTTTCTTTTAAGTTTTTTACCAAATTAGTGTAATTTATTTTAATATTACAAGAATGAACAATTTTTTAAAAAATTACATACATAAACAAGTAATGTTTTATGTAACATGATTTTATTTTTGATAATTTGTGTTAATTAGAATGATTTATGTTTGGCCAATATCACTTCTTCTGTTAATAACAGAAGTTTAGTTATCCAACCATGTTTAATATAACTTTTATTTGTTTTTTTTTTAACTTTTAGTAAAGTCATACAATAACTAATTATGTGGTAAAATTAAGGTAGTATATGATTTTTTTTAGTTGTGTATATTACATTGAAATCGTAGAAATTCATATAACTTTAATTATTTCTACATTACATATAACTTGTGCACATATAACTTGTGCACATTTAACATGACTTTCTCTTTTTAATTCTTTACTTTTTAAAATTTTCTTTTGATATTTTGTATGAAAAAATAAAAATATTAATTTGATATTAATAACATATAAATGATTTGACAAAAAATAATTATAACGAAAACTTAAGACATGGTAATTGTGGAGTAATAAATTTATAAGAAATAGTAGTTGATTTTTTAAAAATCAACAACTAAGAAATTATAAGAAAAAATATATACATTAAAATATAAAGATTAGTAAGGTTTTTGATTAGGGTTAGAATGAAAAATAAGTTGTGTAGTTTGTGAAATTATATGTTTGTTACACTCAATTATGCATATAAATTTTATTATTGTAGAAAAATACTATCTTAGAGATGTTGATTTTATGTTGAAGGCCCAAATCCTGACATCGTATTGTGGTGTTATATAACCATTTGAAAGAGTATATTCGTAAAGGTTCACAAAATTCACAAGAGTTGTTTAATCATCGATATTCGTAACTTATAAATGTTATTGAAAGAATATTCGATGTCTCAAAGAAACGATTCTCAATAATAGCTTATGATACTGAATCACATTACTCATTGGAGACGATGTCCAACATTATTCTTGCATGTTATATTCTTTATAACTTTCTCTGTAGGGCGAACAATGAATGACTGTTACTTGATAAAGTTTACTGAGAGTTAATGGAAGAAGACGGTGAACCCTCGGTCTTCCAACTTCATGAAGACAATTATAGGCTTAGTTCATAGATTATGGACCATAGAAGTAATGAAATGTGGATAACTTATAAGAACAACTAAGATGTTGTAATATTTTGATATTGTTAATGAACAATTTTCTACCTTTTATGCTGTCAACAAAACTACTTTTTGGGATTCCTTAATGTAATATATGTTTTGCCTTACACTTGCACAAGTAATGTTTGCAACAGGTACAACATGAATAGCATAAAAGCTATTGTTCCAGACTTTTCTACACCTATCCGTGAGTTCACAAAGTTGACTATGGATATGGACTTTCAGTTGTTGTCAATAATGATAGACGAGGTTCGACTAGGTAACAGGGTTGATGACAGCTAGACAAGACAGGCCTGCACTAACATTGTGGATGCCCTTCGACAGTCTAGTCTGGTGGGCCTGACAAAGAACAGTGTATAAAACAAACAGAATAGTCTAAAGGAAACATGGCGTGAGGTTCACAACTTGTTTAGTGGACTTAGTGGATTTGTGTGGAACCAATCTACTAAAATATTTGAGGGCGAAGACAAGGTGTGGGATGACCTAATAAAGGTAAACAATGCATATTTATGACCGTAAATTTTTAACTTATGTGGTTGACCGTTACTTTATTTTCAGGTGAAACTCACGGCGATAAATAAAGGGTTAAATTAATCTGCTACTATGACCTCATGAAGAAGCTTTGGGGGCAAATTGTGTCACTAAGAGTGGAGTACAGACAACCCAACAAGTACGAAGAAATTTGCAGACACAAGGTTTTAGTGTTAACCTAAATGAATACCATATAAAATACATCCTGAAGGCACCGACATTTGATAACGACACAGAGGAATTGTTCCTATCACCACTCGTCATGGATTCATATAGTCCAACTCCCACAAAATCTGCATCATTTGCACCTCAGGTGGCACATCATCGTCAAGAGGTTCAAAAAGAAAAGCCTCCATGGTTGACATGATTTACGTCCAATTTGCTCACTTGACCATCGAAACTTGATGTTGTGACCGATACAATGTGACAAGGGAATGACAATGTAGATAGATTGTCAACCATTGTTGCATAACAAAATTCAATATTTCGTGAACACGTGTAGACTAGCATTTTCACTCATCTGTCCATTAGTCAAAAAGTGAGTTATGGCAAATGTCAATTGAAATAGCATTGGGGATGAAGACATGTTTGACCAATGTTACGAAGCCCTATGCAGTAACCAGCCTCTCACGAAACTTCTATTTGACATTCCCATAAGTGTCATCTTAAAAGTTATTAGATGTTATGACTAAGAGAAGTTGAACCTTGTATTTTGCTTAATGTTATATTTTGTTTTCTTGGATATTGTTATATTTTGTCTTTATGTAATTTGTAATGTTATGCAATATTTGAACAATATTAGTAGCATTGTTGTATGTTTGAACCATATTTGTAGTTATTAATACATCTGATGTTGCAATGATAAATGTCACGGTATTATGTTTTCTTTTGTTTGTAGGTATGACATCATCTTTTGGTAGTAAAAGACATAAAAGCATAAGGTGTCATCCATGAAAACCCATATCTAATGATTTTACAATCCCTGCTTCTCTAAGACCCTAGGGTTGAGTACTTGTTAAACCAAACAAGGTTTTTCAGCCAACGGGAATAGATGGTTGAGTATGCATCCCAGTTTTATGCTTTAAAAATTCAATCACCAAAGGTCATGAGTTTGTCATGGTTTGCACAACAAGGATTTCAATTTTAAGATCATTTGGTGTACCAAGGTCTGTAACAATTTGTAGCCCTTCAAGATTTGTACTACAACGATGTCATGAAGTTGTTTCATTCAAACCGAAAAATTACAAAAGAAAGTAACGTCCACAGTGAGGTTAACAACAGGAAGATCTTTGTGACACCATGTGATTTGATGTTGTTGGCCAAACTTAAGTATGATAGAGTACACTTGTCATATCCAAACATCCCGGAAAAGGTTGAACTACAATTGCCAAAGTACGTTGAACTCAATGCTCAGACCAGAGTTCGAGGGTCAGAATCTCTGAAACATAGGCAGTTTGAATGTGGACGATTGACTACTTCATTATGCCTACATTCACATATTGATCCCACGGTTCACAATTTTTGTTCAACTGTTGTATGAAGACATATTTATGTTATGGGTCATAAAAAACAATATATTCATTAATTGGCCACATCAAATTATGCAACACATGCTAAAATGTAGAGATAATAATATGACGCTTTTGTACACCTTTGTTGTTTGCACGAATCTTACATGTCTGCAATATGGACTTATCCCTTGAGACATTTGTGCACTTAGGCTGGTCAAATTATTTTGCTAAAAAAATATTGCACATATTGAATACCTTTGAAGTGAATGGTGTGTGGCAACATGATATGGTGAATGACGATGATGACAAAGATGATGAAGAGTCACCACAACTTGACGACGATGTTCAACAACCCACACCCTAATCACCAATCCCCTTTCGTCCCCAATGATGGTCAAATTTTTTCACAAATTATGATTGATATTTAGGACTTGCGTGATTTAATAATTTGAGGATCAATAGGCACAACAAATTAGATAATTTGCAGAAGGATATACGCACCATATTTGATAGAGTGCATGACAAATTGACCACATTGAGTACAAAATAGACGACTTTCGCAACAATTTCAAGTAATATTTGTATTCATTTCATTATTTACTATTATATGTATTAGTATTGTGGTGTAACTATTGACTTTAATCATATTATATTGTTTTCATTAATTTTATGAATTTCACATTTTCGTATACATCTTTCAATTATTTTTTAAACTTTTTTAGATTTCAAATTTTAACAAATTTGAATATATCAATAATGTCTAGAAATTTCAATTTTCTAATTAAATTGACTTCACAAACACTTAAACAAATTATTCTTTATTAGGTCTCACATACCTCTAATTAATTATATTTTATTTAAAATTAAATTTAAATACGACGGGAAAATTTCTTATGTTACAAATTTATAATTAGAAATTAATCGGTAAAAGGTAAATTTGTAATCACATATTTTCATCAAATTAACAAAAAAAGTTTATTAATCACATTTAATAAATTAGTCATATTTTGTTTTCAATTATTTTTAATCAATAAATTTGTAGTCTAACATTTTTATTAATTAAAAAAATTTAAATATTAATCACATTTATCACTATCACTTATAAATTTTTTTCTCAATTTCCTTTATTTATTATTTTCTATTTCTTAATCTAAACAATGTAATGTTATGTACACTTTTGTCTTAATTCACTAATTCAAATTTACTCTCTCCACTAAACAAATATCAAAATTTCAGAAAAAAATAAAAGAATGGTAGATATATAATTAATTCACCTTAAAAATACAAACCAGTTTAATTTTATGATTAAAATTGTAAAAAATATATAATTTTTTCTTATTATTTGAAAAATGAAAAAAAGTGAAAACTAAAATAACAATAGTAATACGACCTTAAGGGTCCAATAGTAATATTGATTTCTCAAATCTCTAATGTGAGAGTAACATTCAACGCCGATCATTTCCTTATTTTTATCTCACAAGATAAAACAAAATGCATGATGCATGTACTTAACACAGTTGTTTCCTGTACTATAGGAATTGATACCTGCATTTACAACTTTTTTAACATGTCAAAATTGCCCTTAATATTATTACTTTGAACTTTGAACGAGAATGCAGTGTACGAACAATGCTTGCACAATATATACCAGTAGCATAATCAGTCTGCAAAAATTCAAGAAATTCAGTTTCTAGTGAAGGTATTCATACTAACGTGACTCTCTACCCAAGCCTTTTTTTTGGCATTTTGATCACAACATCACCTTTCTTTAACTCGCACAAAGCTTTAACCGCTATTCCCTCTTGAGGTGTATCTACAAACTCCAATGCATATTTCCTCCACAGCTTGAATGCGCTCAACACTTGTCCAAACAGATGAAAAGAAAATGAATTGTTTGTATACATAAACACATTGTGTCTTCAGTGTTCAGTGACAAATGGATAAATTTCTATTCAACAACAATACAATTATGGTATTTAAAAAAAATTTAAGTACAGATAACCATTTATATAATGCAAGCTTAGCACCCTATCATTAATGTCAAATTTCTATTTATTTTTTTCATTAAGTTTCACCAATCACTTTGTGTTACTTAACTATTTTTAAACATTATGTCAAAACCTCAATCTCCATTAAAAATTTAAAAGTTAAGTTTGTGTCACTTTCTAAGAATTTTACAAATATAACCATAAAATGTTTTTAAAAATAACTTTAAATGTGTTTTATTAACTATTTTTGACAAAAAAGAAAAAAATAGTATGAGACTCAATCACTTTATTCTATATCATCAATGTCAAAAACAGGTCAAAATAAACTAACTGACCTTGAATGTACGGGTTGAAAAAGGCGACTATCTAATTTTCAAGTGAATAGAGGAACTTTCCTCCTACAAATGAAACAAGACTTATGAAATTAATTAATGATCAAACAAACTACTTTTAATATTTTATTAAATTAGTATAAACTTATGTAAAATTTATAAAAAGGGGCAAATTCTAAGTTTCTGATTTATTTAATTTTTCTTTTATTACGAGGATAAGCCTTTCAACTTCAATAATTAAGATATTTTATTGGGCATTTGTTTTAATTATTACATTATTTTAATATTTATTGGGTTATTTTCCTATGTTGTTCAAATTAAAAGGCATTTTATTTCTAACGGAATAAAAAATGTATTTATTAAAATAACTAGTTTAAATAAATCACTTCTAAAAAATGTATTTTAAAAAATAGAAGCACTAGACATTTTAATAAAAAACTAATTGTTTTAAAAATATTAAATTTTTATAAAAATTCTAATATATTATATTTACTAATTAACTTATTAACTAATTTTATCAATCACTTTTAATTAAACGAGTTAACTTATTATCTAAAAATTAATAGATTAAAAATTTTGTCAATTAGTACATAATTTATTAGTCAAAGATTAATTTACCAACTATCAACTAATTCATCATCTGTCGACTAATATAAAAATTAATTTTAAGAAGTATCACCTACACACTTTCTTTTAGATTTTTCTATAATCGTGTTGCTAATTTTACGGCAAATCAATAAACATACGTATTTTTTTTTTAATGTTTACTGGTTTAGTAATTTAACTTGTAAATTATAATCTTTATAAATAAAATATATAACTTTAATTACCACGTAACACTTATACACATTTTTATTATATAAAAGGTTCTACATATATAATTATACACTCATAAATATATATACTTAACTTAATTACACATTCTCTTTAAAAAGTAAAAACTAGTCAAGCGATATAATAAATAATGAGTTAACATGAGTAATTATTGGAAAACAGAATCTTGTAGATGAACTCAGTAATTCATGTATTTTTTAAAGTTACTCTATTATTTTAGACATCTACACTTATATTATATAGTAGAATTGTTAAGACATATAAAAAAGTCATATATATATATATATATATATATATATATATATTTTGTGTTTTCATGAATAAAAGAAACAAAAAATGCACAAGAAGTGAACAAATATCGTCAAAATAATCAAATAATAATAATAATAATAATAAAACAATATATGTATACTTATTATTTTTAAAATTTATATCAATATATATTCTAATTTACTTTTTTTTATATTACAAAAATTTAAATTAGTTTTACAATGGTTATAGTGAGTTTTATCATGACTAATATTTACTAATTTGAGTTCTAAAAATTAAATAATTTTATTAAATCTTAAATATTTGTCATAAATAATTATTAGAAGAAATTTCTGTTTAGTAATAATTATTTTTTATATAAAGGTATAAAATTCAAGAAAAATTGTGAAAGAATAAAATGTTAATTTATCAATCAAAGAAAAATAATGATATTACAATTAAGAAATAACTAATATATTAAATAACAAGAAATATTTAAATAAGAAAAATTACAAAAATATTGCCAAAAAATAATAATTTCTAATTTTTTTAATAAGGTTATGAGGGTAAATATAATTATAAAATAACAAAATAGATAAATAAGATAACATTAAAAGCACTTTACTGTCTAAATATAATTACAAATTTAGTAAATAAATAAATAAAACATGATTATAAATGTCAAAAATAAATATAAAATTAACAAACATATAAAATTATATTAAAGAGAAATGACTAAGCAACAATCATTCTAAGAATAACAAATATATAAATGTGATGGATATCTCTCCCTTACTTTAATATTTGAAATGATAATAGAAACACAAGTTGAAATTTTTGGAAAAACTCAATATATAGTAATGTTTTAAAATGTATTAAATTCTTTATTATTAAATACCTTATAACACACACACATATATATATATATATATATATAAAATATGTATATATATATATATATATATATATATATATATACTGTATCGTATCTAAAATAAGTAAATTTCATCAGATACGTAACTAGTTTTCATTTAGATTAAAATTACAATATTAAAAAAATTAGAATATTGCAATGATCTAATACTATTTACAATTATTTATTAATATTGTATTGTCTCAATGATTTAAAATATTACATTTTTTTTTGTTTTTTGGTAAAACCATTAATGTTATGTCTAATAATATTTGAGAATATTTCTTGCTTCTATCATTTCTATGAAAAAAAAAACTAACCACGATTTTCAAACGTATCTATACCTTAATTTGTCTAAAAAAAATATTGTTTATTGTGTATTATACATAATTTGAAGAGGAAAAAAAAATCATCTTTACTCTCTCAATTAAATATTTCTATTCTTCCATTAAAACGAAACATTATGGACGTAATTTTCGTAATTAACTAAAAATCTCTCTCCATCATTTTAAACTGTCATTCTTTTTCCTTTTTTTTTTTCTACACACTTAATCTTCTTAACTTCTTCTCCATCTTTTTCAATGCACATTCTTTTAGTTTATCTATAAATTAATTCTCAATCAATTTTAAAAGCACAAACAGTTAAAAACAGTATTATATGATAAATTAAATTATTCATCATAAATATAAAATATATTTTGAACATGATGTCAGTTAAAGTAAACTTTAAGTGTTATAAAGAAAAACTCTAGTAAATGCCTTCAATAAATTTTTATCTTAAATATTAAAATTTTATAGAAATTCCAACTCATTCGACAGGGTAAAAAAGATCTAAAATACATTTAGCAACATGGATTATAATATAGATATTTTGCAAATATTAACATAGATGTTAAGACACTAATTAATTAATTAACATCTTCAAAATACTGTTAGTACTTAACAGAATAATTAAGACATAAAAAAGCGAGGGATATAAAGGCGTGAAGTATCTGAACCTCGCGTGCGAAGCACAGCCTAATAAAAAAGCAGCGTTTGAAGCACGCGCGAGGGAAGCAAAGCCGCCAGAATTTTACCCTACACGGCCCTCCACTGTGGTTCCGGTAACAGCCACAAAAACGCACATCAACACGGCGTTTTGCCCCCAAACGCCAACCATTTTTTTTGCCTCTTAGATCACACATCACACATCCATCCAGCACAGAGAGAGAGAGAAAGAGAGATCGATCAACACAAAAATATTTGTTCCAACAACAATCCCAACCCTTTGCGCCAATCAACGACCCCACACTCAAATCTTTCCCACAATTTTCTCTCTCTCTCTCTCTCTTAAACCCCTCACTCCTCTTGCCATGCCAGCTTCTCCTTCAGGTGTTCATTCACTTCTCTAAAACCCTCACTCTTCCAATGCCAACCCTGCGCTTCCAATTCCCGCAATTTTCTCTTCTCTGCTCAATTCCCTAACCGCTGTTTTCAATTTTGTTTCCATTTGAGTTTTTTGTTTTCGCAGAGAACCGAACCAGATGGAGGAAGCGGAAGAGAGATTCGCAAATCGCCCGGCGCCAACCCAAGCACGAGGAGGAGGAGGAGGAAGACGAAGAAAACCCCAATGCGGAGGACGACCATGCGGAACGCGAGTACGATTCCGAGGAACAAACGCATCACCACCAAAACCACCCTAATTCGCAACCGCACGTGGAGACGGAGGTTCTCTCCGACCATGGCGTGCCCATTTCGCAGTTCCCGGTGGTGATAAAGCGCTCCGTGAACCGCCCGCACTCCTCCGTCACCGCAATCGTGGCTCTGGAGCGAGCCCTTGAGTCTGGAGACAACAAGGCTCAGAGCGCTCTCACTCCTCCTGTTCTCGAAAACGTGTCTCATGGCCAGCTTCAAGCGCTGTCGTCTGTGCCATCTGATAACTTCGCTCTTGACGGTGATTCCTCTTTTGTCATCACTCCCCCTGCCATATTGGAAGGTCGTGGCGTTGTTAAGCGCTTTGGAGCTAAGGTTCTTGTAGTTCCAATGCATTCAGGTGAATTGAATTTCGGTCTTGTGCTTGTTTGACTTTTGTTTTGTTTTCTTAGTTTTGGACGCTTTGGATTGATGTTAGGTTTGGTTTGGGTTTGTGTGAGCAGATTGGTTTTCGCCTGCCACCGTGCATAGGTTAGAGAGGCAAGCAGTGCCGCATTTCTTTTCAGGGAAATCACCGGATCATACTCCGGAGAAGTACATGGAGTGTAGGAACTGCATTGTTGCGTTGCATTTGGAGGAGCCTGGGAAGAGGTTTACGGTTTCTGATTGCCAGGGTTTGTTGACTGGGGTTGATGTTGAAGATTTGACTCGGATTGTGCGGTTCCTTGATCATTGGGGAATTATTAATTACTGTGTTCCGATGCCGAGTCTTGAGTCTCCCAATGTTATGTCTTGCCTGAGGGAGGAGCAGGGTGGAGAGGTCCGTGTGCCGGCGGAGGCTTTGAAATCTATTGATAGTTTGATCAAATTTGACAATCCCATCTGTAAGCTAAAAGCAGATGAAATTTATTCGTCATTAACTGCACATAATGCCGATTTCTTTGATCTGGAAGACAGAATAAGAGAGCATCTATCGGAGAATCATTGCAATTATTGTTCTCGTCCTCTTCCTGTTGTATACTACCAGTCTCAAAAAGAGGTACTCTGGATTTTTGTTTCACATTTAATATTATATTATGGTGATGTGGCTATTTATTGCTTTCGTCATGTGGGTAATGATGGTCTGAATGAAAGTTTGAATAGGAAGGGCTTCCGTTATGATTAACAGCACATGACCACCTTGCATGAGTATACAGTGCTACTATTGCATTACGCATTCAATGCATATAGCAGGACATGACGAACCCCCTTTTGTTGAAGATTATTTATAGCACCAAGTCTAGTTCCTCCCTTTCAAGAAATAGCTATCACCTCCATTGCCCTTTACATAGGTTATGTATGCATGACAGTGGAGTACTCTTTAGATGTTATATTTCACGTGGCACTCTGAATATTTCTCCCTTAACTCAGGCTCATTACACAAACAAAGCAAGAGATAAAAATAACAAGTGAGTTTTGGTTTGGCATATGTGAATGCATCTACTGCAGTATTGGAAGGATGCCATGTACAGGGAAACATACAATGCTGATGCTTACTAGCCAAATATCAACTTGTGGGAATGTTAAAATATTAATATTATTAAATTTTAGAAGTCTTGGGGGCTGTTTGGTTTGAAAAAAATGTTTTTTGCTTTCATTTTCCTTTTTTCACTTTCAACTACTTTGTTTTCTATTTGTTTATTGTTTTCAATGGTTTGTTTAAGAAACAGAGAAAGCAATCTTCCCATACAATAATGAAAACAAGGTGATAATTTGGTACTTAAAAGTAAAAGTGGAAATAAAAATAAGAAACATTTCCTCCACATTCCCTTGTTTTGTTGTGTTTTATGCTAGGTTCATATTGGTTGTACTACAATAGTGCTTCACCCATTATTATTAAATTGGGAGTATTTGATATGTGTTTAGACCTATCATTTCATTACTACTATTTTATCCCTTCTCCATCTTTTCTCTCGTAATTTCCAATAGGAATTTTTGTATAAAAGGAACTTCTTTTGAATTGACTTTAAAAATTGTTGAATTATCAAATGGATTTAGCTTTCTGTTTAAAGCTCTTTGTTTTTAAATTCAACTTTAAAGCAGCTTTTAGGTTCTAAAAAAGTTTGGCCAAACACCACCTAAGATGAGGAAAAATCCTCAAATGTAGGAATTTCCCCCACCTATTTATAAATTGGTGGAGGAGTTTATGGAAGCATTTGAATTGCACTCATCACAAGTCAATTGTTTACCTGAAGAACAATATTTGGACAAAACAAAAAAACTTCATCTATAGCATTCTCAGGTTGAAGAACAGAGCATCAGCATAAAATTCAGCAAAGAGCAATAAAGGCCTGCATCATTTACATATCAAGAATTGATGGAAAGGAAAAGCAAGGGTTTATGTTTTAGGTGTGAAGAAAAGTTCAGTCCCCTATATCAATATGCAGAGAAACAATTGAGATTGTTAATTTTGGTAGTTAATTAAGCCCTAAACAAAGATGGAGAAGTAATTGTCATTGAAGTAGATAAAGATAATGTGGAGAACTAGTTTCTATCTTCCAGCCTTAGTGATATCGCTGATTTTTCTGCAGGCCTTAGTGATGGGAGCTGATCTATGGCAGTTAACAGTAGAAAATAACTGCTAGAATTAGTTCTGCATTATAAACTGTAGGATGGCAGTTATGTGTAGAAAATAACTGGTGGTTATGTATTATGTTTAGGAGTATACAACTGATATTAGGTTCTGTAGTTATTTTCAGTATATACTCTGTAAGATACTTCTGGCTCTGGGGACAGCAAGTGAATTGCTGTATTTGTGTAACGAGACATTTTTTGACCCTGGGACAGCAAGTGTGTTGCTGTATTGTGTTTGATTTCATTGATCAATATGATCTTTTATCACTTTTATCTACTGGTTTTCTATCAGCCTGCGCTTTGCATTTTACTTCAGTGCTCAATCCCCCCTAGAAATACCTAAAGAGAAGTTCCTTTGAGATCTCCAATACATGGCCCCACCAAAATTTCATATTCTCAGATATAGTCATCAGCGAATATGGTTTGTCGCAGTGGTTAACCTCTCATATATACTTTGCTTCATTTCTTTCTCTGAATCCTTGAATCAATGCTTGCATCAGCCTTTTCCAGGTCAAGTTTGACATTTTATTCCTCTAAACTCGGAACCAGTGTACTGCTAAACCTTCCATGCTAACTTATATGAGTAACCTTCATTTCCAATCGGATCTTCTGTACCTTGGAGGATTTATTTTCGCAATCAATCCACCACTATTGGGTTGCTGCCACTTAAATCAGGCAAGTTGGTGTTTTCTTGCCCAGGATTGGCATTCATTGACAACGTACACGAAATTGCCAATTATCATATTATTGTGTATCTGCCTTTTGCTTATTCGGCAGCAAATTCAACATCTCTTGACTGGTTGTTCCTTGTCTTCCTCCATCTCAAGGCTAATTCCCTGTTTCTTCACGCTATTATCCAATAGTTGGCAAAAAAATTTCTATACCATCCATATTCTTCCAGATTTATGCTACATATGCCGTGCATAATCACATTCCATGGCCAGTGACTCAAAACAGCACCAAATTGTCTAACAATTTTACCCATTTTTTCCATGGTAAAAGATCATGCAGGTCAAACTAAATTATTTATTACAACTTACAAAACAAAACGAGATTTAAAAGAGTACCGAGAACAGAGAACAAGAAAGCAATCAATTGTTTTTGTGAAGTATACAGTATGACAATCAGTAAAGCAGAGAATTATCCTTCCAAGCTTTCCGTGCTCGGTTCTATAATATTAACAATTCAGAATGAATCCTAAACTATTTAACCAATTTGGTAACAGTGCCACCGCTCTACTGTACCTAACTTATCTATAATCACTTTAACTTCTTTGGCTCAATGACTTTCATTCTTGTATCCTGGGTCCCATCATGCACTGCTATGATTATTGTTCCAATTACTCGTGTCTTGAATTTAAGATGTGTATCGAGACTGGAATGGAGCATCTGTCTTAGAGCCATTATAGTGACTGATCTCACAGCAGAGAAATGTTTACTATTTTGAGTGTGTGCAAGTCTGTGTTGGTTAAAGTGGACTATTTAAAGTTTTAAGAAAAACAAATGTTATATGTCAAGTGTTCCTTTACCTGATATATAGTAATAAAAAATTTGTAAACCATGGGCCCATTAGTGGACTCTTGTTACTAAGTAAGCTGCAGATTAACTTTGTTTGAACACCTCTTCTATCATATGTAATTAGAATCTCTTGTTACAGGTTGATATTTTACTCTGCACTGATTGCTTTCATGATGGGAGATTTGTCGTTGGTCATTCAAGTATAGATTTTTTAAGGGTGGATTCGACAAGGGATTATGGTGAACTAGATGGGGATAATTGGACTGATCAAGAAACTTTACTGCTTCTTGAAGCAATGGAGATTTACAATGAGAATTGGAACGAAATTGCTGAGCATGTTGGTACCAAGTCAAAAGCACAATGCATTCTTCATTTTCTCCGGCTACCTATGGAAGATGGAAAATTGGAAAATATTAATGTTCCAAGCACGTATTTGTCATCCAATGCAATGGATAGAGATGGTAGTGGAAGACTGCATTGTTACTCAAACGGAGATACTGCAGGTCTATCTTATACTTTTAATTCAACCTGCTTGTTACATGGTTTTGATTTAGTATCTATGCTGTTACAGGACCTGTCCATCAAATTAGAGATTCTGACAGCAGACTTCCTTTTGCAAATTCTGGAAATCCTGTTATGGCTTTGGTGGGTGACTGCTAAGGATATGCTTAAGTTATTATTCAACTAAGAAAGGCAATTGAAAGCATGTTTATCAGCATAGGATGTGGTTATAGTTCTGCACTTAACATCATGTCTTTAACTAATTTATTCATGTTTATTTATAAAAAGAAGTTATAAATAAAACTTGTTCCTTCAAGTTACGTCGCTTCTCTTTGATGGAACCACCAGTTTACTGATCACCCACACTTACTAAAGCATTAAAGGGTGATGCGCTGACTAAGATATTGTATCTAGACTCTATAAGTTTCACAACAAATTAAACTGCCTTTTATATTCTGCAGTTCTTATATGTTTTGTTTTGGTTGGTGCATTCCAAAGGTTGCCTTTTTAGCCTCTGCAGTTGGACCAAGAGTAGCTGCTTCTTGTGCTCATGCAGCATTAGCAGCATTGTCAGTGGATACTTCTGGCAACACTTCACAGGTGGAAGCACCAGGACATGATAATAGGTGAGTATGCCTGTCATAGCAAGTGCAGTTTTATTGGATGAGCTGTTTTCTCCGTGATTATTACTCATTGTTCTTATACATCTTATCTTCTGCTTTTGGGCTTTTTATTTTATTAAAAAATTCTTTGAGTAGAACCGAAACTTCTGTAAAACTCCCATAAAATAAAAAAGAAAAGAAAAGACAATACTATTTTGTGTCTGTATCCTATTCCGATGGTAGAATAGTATGGAGGGTGGAGTGGAAAATTATGCTTTAGCTGTCCTGTTCTTTTTGTCAAGTTGCTAGTTTAAGAATTTTGTAATAAAAGTTAGTGTTTTTCACATATGTAGGACAAATTCCGAAAGCATACGTTGTCGAGATGGTGGGTCTCATGGAGAAACAGCGGTATCAAATAATAGTAATGGTCAGTTTTGGTTACTGTTTTTTTATGTTGCCGATAAACAACCTTACCCCAGCCCTCTAATAAAATCCAGGATGTAATTTTCTTCTTGGGAATACTTCTTTTCGTTTCAGAGGACAAGGCTAAGGTACATGGTTCATGGGGTCTAAATGATGGTAGGACAACCCCACTATCTGTTGAGAAAGTTAAAGATGCAGCTAAAGCAGGCCTCTCTGCAGCAGCGATGAAAGCAAAATTATTTGCCGATCATGAAGAGCGAGAAATTCAGAGGTTGTGTGCTAATATAGTTAATCATCAGGTATCACTGTTGTTTTCTGACTTTAATTCCAGTTGATCAAACTAAAATGTCAGATATAGTTAATTTCTATTGTTGTCCATTTCTGTTTGGATGGTATGCATCTATGTCTGCAAACAAGTTAACATTTTTCTTAGAATAAAGTAAATTAAGCAATTTGAGATTACTCAAAATCAGGTGTATTTTGATGTTTTTAACTTTTGTTAGTGGCTTGCTGTTATTGCCAGCTGAAAAGATTAGAGTTGAAGCTGAAACAGTTTGCGGAAATTGAAACATTGTTGATGAAAGAATGCGAACAACTTGAAAGAACAAAGCAAAGGTTTGCTGCTGAACGGTCTCGCGTAATGTCAGCACGTCTTGGAAATGCGGGAGCTGCACCCACAATGACTGCATCGGGTGTTGGTCCTTCAATGACTAGCAACGGCAACAACAGGCAACAAATGATCTCTGTTTCTCCCTCACAACCCAGCATCTCAGGGTATGGCGGCAACCAACCAGTTCATCCGCATATGTCCTTTGCCCCACGACCTTCGATGTTTGGGCTGGGGCAAAGATTACCGCTATCTATGATACAACAATCACAATCAGCTTCTTCAACTGCCATGTTCAATGCCCCTAGTAATGTGCAGCCCACGACCAATCATCCATTGTTGAGGCCTGTATCAGGAACTAACTCTGGTTTAGGTTAAATAGGGGAGTAGATTTTGAGTTTTGGAACTTAAAAGGTGTAATTTTTCTTTGGCAGTAATCTATTTCAGAAGGGAAGGGGAGGTTAGGTGGATGTGCCAAGAAAGTTATTTAGTCTGTAGATCCTGTAATTCGTTGCAGTTGATTGTGAAACTTTTGCTTAATGGAAAAATAAGTATCATCTGATGTTCCGAAGTTCTTTCTTGTTTATTTTATTGTGGCCTTTAGGTACCTTGAAATCTTGTCAAGTGGCACAGATCTTGTTTAGTTAGATTGCATTAAAACTACTTGGATGAATGCCACGCTATGATGACTGCTGTTTTCACTGCTCATGAAATGTTATGTAGTCCACGTTACTTTTTTTTTTATTATTATTATTATTATTGTGTTGTTTGTCTTATAGAGGTCGTATTCTGGATCTAGCTAATGTTGCAAATGAATCCGAAACAGCTTGCAGTTCATGAGTATTTAAAATTTGAAAAACAGTTGCAGTTGAAATAAAAAAATTGTAGCTCCACGCAGGGGGAAGAAAATTTCGATGAAATCAACACAAATTTAGATGAAATAAACGAGTACTGGAACATAGTTTAATATTTTTATAGAAGTTGTACCTTCGATGTCAATGTAGATAAATTGGCACAATTAATTACTCATAAGGTTTTATCATTAAAACTCTAAAACTTAAAACGAATAGAAAAGTTTCAGATATTATTTTAGTTTAGATGAATTTTTGGTAAAAAAATTTCTATCATTCAAAAAATTGATGACCAGTTGTCATTTGACAGTGTGGAGTAAACTAGATTTCTTCCCGACGCTTACACGGAAACACAAATGGTTACACCCTTTATCAACAATAACTGAAACCATCATCCATCAAATATGACAGTTTAAGGTTTGTGGATGGAACAAGCTCTTAGCATGGTGGATGTGCTAGTCCGTTTGGCCAAAATCTTTTATTTATTTATTTATTTTAATTTAGGTAAAAAAATTTAAAAAAATGGTATAAAATTTCAAATGTTTGTTTCATTCCGATACATTTTTTTATCCATAAAAGTATATATTTCTAAAGTAGATTTTATCTCTTTTAATTAAGTATTTTTTTTATTCAATCATATTAAATTTCTTAACCATGTTTAAAGAACTCAGTAATCTAACTAATATGTTGAATGTTGTTAGTGATATGAAAGTATTGTTATATCCTAAATTAACAATACTGAAGTTAGAAGATAATCAACAAAAGTACTTTGTTTTTAGGACTTTTTTTTATTCTATTTGTAGTAGAAAACAAAAGAAAGAAAAAGAATTAGAATGACAAATGAAGAGTAGAAAAAAAAGGTAAAACCTCAAATGATTTTATTTGTTAATAATTTAATGTATTATTTCTAATACTATTTTTAATTATTTATGATTAATATTATTATTATTATTATTATAAAATAACGAAAAAACACTCATAACTAATTATCACATAATTGATTATGAATTAAATAATACTTTAAAAATATTTATTGTTTCTAGTAATACGTTGCACTAAAAGAAAATAGTAGAGACAATGAAAAGCAAGTCATGGATTCAGATAGGGAACTAATATTTGCTTGAAGTTTGAACGAGGAGAAAGAAAGACGATAATATTCTTATTTTTATTTAATTTAGGTTTATTAATCACAAGTTTATCCATAAGAAAACACAATTTTACCGTAACTCGCTAACTATGAAAATAGATTTAGTTGAGTTTAGAAATTTTGACTTTAATTTTGTTTTTAGAATAGGCCCAAATTTGGTAGCAAAGAGTAAGACAGAAGTTGCACATTTTCCATTTCTTCTCTCTCTCAACAGGAACGACGAAAACCTCGCCTCTCCGCTCCGTCGGCATTACCGGCGGCGAAATCATCTTCTTCTCCTTTGAAACCGATTCTCGAAAGAAGCACTTTGAGATAACGGTAACGACTGTGAGACGCTTTGAGTAGTGTAAGTGCGACCTATCAGCGCCGATGTCAACGCATATGGAGAGCTCCACTTCACAATTTCCAGTGTCTCAACTCAATTTCTCTCGGGAGATCAATGTATGTATGCATGAGTGTCCGTTTCTTACAACTCTTAGTAGCCAAGAACTGATTTTGAACTCCTTACCATTGATTTTATAATTTTAGAAGATGCAATGAAATTTTAAACACAAATCTTCATTTCGTGTTTGTTCGAGGCTCAAATTTAGCTGTTCAATTTATACTTTTTAATGTTGATAATTAATACTAATGTTGAAATGTTGGTATTAATGTTGAGAAGTTGCTTGCTTGCTTGGGTGCAGGGAAATGAAACGAAGATTATTATTTCGAGATACGAAGATCATTTTCTGGTGAGTGCTGCTGGAGTTGTTTTTATGTTTTTATGGTGGTAGTACTTAATTTTCTGACTGCTTATCAGGTTATTGCTACTCAAATAGGAACCATGGGGACAATAGTGTATGCCAGGTCTGCATGTGACTTCTGTGCAATATCATTGATTTCATTTATATTTCTTGACCAGTAAAATTTTGAGCAACTGATACTGACAATGAATATAGTACTACTGATACTAAAGAGAATTCCACATCTAAGACCTTGTTTATATAGAGTTTTATGAGATATCATTGCCTTTGTTAGACTCAGTCACTCAGGTCACCTTTGATTAGAAAAGCTATCCCCTGATGTGCAATGGATACGTAGAGATCATTATTTAACATTTTTGTCACCTTTGGCTTCTAACCATGCCACCCCTAAAATTTGGATTCACTCCTCCCAACTTGAACAAGTCAACCTCCTTCAGGATCATTTAAAGAAACCGTCAACTTCAAATTTTGACAGCACCCTCGGGGGAAATCTTGTGTCCATCCCATAGTCTAACTCCAAATGGAGTGGTCGGGGATACATTTTATCCCAATTACTTTACTAACTCCCAAGCAGTGAAATATAACTTGCCCCGCCATCTATCATGATAACTACAAAACCAAAGGACTTGTCCACATGATGATGCTTTATAGTTCTCAGTTGTGTAATTTCTCCTACTGAAAAGAGAGAGAATTTGAGCATCTAACATGTAAATACAGTTGGTGGACCTTTCCACAGAGTTTCTCCTTCCTGAGAATCGGTCTCTTCAGTCTCGTCTTCCTCCAATTTTTCGTCGTCTGCTGAAATAGTAACCCTGATACTTTTTTTGGACATCTGTTCCTTCAGTTAAATGACTTGCCCTCACAGGACTTGGTAATTGATTGTGCTGGTGCTGTATTTTCCTCCACACAGTCTTTTTCTGAATTATTGATTGGTTGGGCCAGTAGTATTCTTGAAAAGGCGTGACAACTTCATTCCTTGAATCAGGCTTGGTAAATTCCTTGAACCCAGTGAGTTGCAATTCCTCCTTCACTTGAGTTATGCTGTAGATTTGACATCAAAACCAAGGTTGTCAAAAACCGACCAGTCACTGAACTGGTGAAGGCATGCATTTAAGGTTCAAATTCAGAGTTTCAACAAGGATTGAGTCGATTTTAATAAAATGTTATCATTTTAATATTTTAAATATAATAATACTATATAAAAAGTAGTATTAATTAAAACGGGATGTCACATAAATTTCTAAAATTTGAATTTAAAATTCACTTAAAAGTTTTCTTAAGACATAACCTATTATAAAATTAAGTTATATATGAAAGCAAACAAATTAAGTTAAAAAATAACATAGAGTTCATTAGAAACTATAAGTATCTTTAAAAAAACCAACTACAACAAGAAAACACAAGTTTTTAGAGCCAAGTGTTTGAATCTGTCAATTTGCTGGTTTTTCCTATTTTTGCAGCTCACCGGTTCAACTGGTTTTATCCTGGTTCAAATGAAATTCAGTTTTTAGGAAGCTTTGGACTGGAGACTGTGCTCGTTCCCAGCTCAACTGGTTGAACCGGCTGGTCCGGTCTGGTTCTGGCAACAATGATCAAAACTCTGTAGTGAGATTTTGTGGTACACAACTCCTCTTTGATATCTCAGGCTAGATGTATGGACTTTGTACTATTATTAAGATTGTTTTCATACTTGGCATTGCACTTCTGTACTTCATCCACCCAAGAAATATCTCAGTTTTTCCCTGGTGGCATCCAATACCTGCACCACCAAGATTTTGAAATCTTGTATACATTATTGGCTGATCTTGATTGCTGCTAAGTTGGTTGCCTTTCTTACATGCAGCCTAAATATCCTCCCCCAAATCAATGCACCACTGATCGTTGCGTCTAAATACAACCTACACCTACTCTTTTGGTTTCTGCTGTCATACCTCAAAATACTTTCACTGCACTAGCAATCCAAATCATGAGGTTGCTGCTATTGAGATTTGACAATTTGATTTCGCTCTCAGCTTTCTCCTTATTCAGCCACAAGTTTGGTGTCTCTTGTGAGTTGTTCATCAACCTTCTCCTCGTCCAATATTCTTTCTATGCCATTCACATACTTCCAAGTCTTTCAACGTTAGAATCTAGAGAATGTAATTGAAATCCATGTTCGCTGGGTTGTCCACAAGATTTTCCAAAGGCTCTGTCATCAGGTCCATGTTCTGGCAGGTCAGACCTATCAACCAAGATAAACTTCTTAGATATTAGGGAAAGAATTAAGAGACGGAGAAGAGAGAAAGAGAAGAAACTACCCTGTAATGGTTTATTGAATCACAAAGGTCAGAGGAGAGAATTATCCCCCCAGCTCCCTTGGGATTCCCCGTGGACGAAGGGCTTTCCCTTTTACGACTAAGTTACTTGTTCAGTTCCCAAACTTTACAATCTGGATGAACCCCTCTTCTAAGCCTCTACCTATTAGTCAAGAGATCCTCCTCTTTTTAACTTTTCCTGCATAACTGGTTCCTGCATAACTGCATAACTTTTCCTTGTCTTCTCTTTTCTTTTATCGGTACCCCTTTCATTTAATTCTTCTGAATCCATCAAGCCCACCATTTGTGGGTTTGGTGGGGCCCCAAACCCTCATGCTCGTGTGTTGACTCAATTCATTGGAAACCCCTGTTGACAACTAACAAACTAAAGTTGTTAAAGTAACTAGGACTTTAGACAAATCCTTGTTTTTTTGTCAGCTTAAAATTATGTATCATCATGCACTTTCAAATTGGTTATATGTTTCAAAAAGAAAGAGTTGCTCACACAGTTCCACATGTGACTTTTCAACGCCAGAAAGGAAGAAGGGGTGTCCATCAATCCAACATTCAACGTTTCTGTTATATTTGGCAAACGGGATGAGGTATGCTTGCCTATTTCTGAAAGTATTTGTTATCCTTTATCTTTTCTGTCATATTCTGCTTCTTTTTCACTGAATACATTGATGCAGCCAATGTTAGTAGCATGTGCACGCCAGCTGATTGAGCGCATGAGGTAGGCATTCTTTTGTTCCTTAAGAGAAAATCTCCAACTTTTTCAGATTTTATTATGCATCTGGAGTGTTCCACTTTTCCTAAAAATTTAATTTGGGTTTCAAATATCCCTTAAAAAGAAATATTTCAAATTGTTAACATATGACCCTTTTTGTTCGTATATAATTTAATAATTCGTTTTCGGAAATCATGTTAACTCTCCAATTCTTGATTTGCAGTTTGCCTGGCTCCTCCAGGCCATTGGTGCTCTCGCTTGGTCTTAAAGACCATTCTGTGGTATGTTTTACTGCTTTGCTCTTCCTCACTCAAAAGAAAAGAATCAACAAACAAATAACCATACATATTTCAATCAATATGCAGGAGACATTGAAAGGCATTGTTTCTGCTGTGATGGACAATAGCATGTGGTAAGAAATTGCTGATGAAATATCAAGTGATTGGATTTCTACCAAGTGGGCGTTCAGCAAAACAGTGATTGGATTTTAATATCGACTTTTCAAATTTATAATATTTTTTAATATGGATGTTGCATATACTGTGAGTGTAGAGAGACAATGTTGAATTAATGATCGGAGTAGGAAACAGAAGAGCAGAAGTTGAATCTTAAGATCACAATTTTCATGTTGTTGTCATAATGTTTTTCAAATTAGAAACATTTAATAGCCTATTAGCCTCCCCATAAAACATGTCATTAATTTACATGTCATTGTTCAAATAGGAAAAATAAAAGGATTTTGATTTAAGTTGTTTTTTTGTTGAATTAAGAAGTAGGAAGCACCGGGATATTGAGACAAATTCAAATATTTATTCTTCTATTAAATTTGACATTATTTGAATTAAATATCTTACAAATTTGAATTAGATTTTTAATGATATTTGTTATTAATAATAAGTTTTATATGCAGAATACAAGGAAAATAACAAATATTTTAGACTTGTTTTTTATATTTTTTTTATGATTTTTTAAATGCTTTATTATTAAATATTTGTAATTAAACTAGCTTCGATCGGTTTTTGGCAGATTTTTCAGCTTGTTGATCAATTTTTTTAATTATTGTTGTGATTTTTTTTTAATTGTGATCTGACTGTTAACTAATTTTATGAGACATAATCAATTATATATTATGGACCTTTTCAATAAAAGATTAATACATGCAATTATATATATAAAAGAGCTTTCTGATAGAAAGCTCTTTACCATTGTTTCATGAATAAAGTCAATAAGTTAAAACTTTGTGATTTATAAATTTATTTTAAGAAATAAATGATTTAAATTTAAAATACTAAACAATGTTTTTTATATATAGTTTATATTTAAACTGGTTAACAAAGTTTGTCATTGATTTAAATTCTTTAAAGAAAGTTAATTTATATTTACTTTGAATTTTAAAAATATTATAAAATAAATATAAAAATTAAATATGATAAAAAAAAGTGACACAAAAATATTATGGTGTAAACAATTGTAGTAACATTTAAAATAAACACACACACATATATATCAAAATGATTATTTTTTTTTTGTATGGTGCTTATTGCATGTGTTTATTCATTCTACACTTTAAGATGGATATTGTACTAAGCCTAGAGTTTAGAGATCTCTTAACTTCAATGAGTAACTTTGTTATTTTTATTTTTATTTTTAAATTTGGGTCCTCTCTCAATAATTGATTATTCCTCTCAAGTTGACTTCTTTAATTCGGTCTTTATTTAATAATTTTTTTATACCTTAATTGATCTCATATAATCTAAAATTACATAATCCTCAGTCTTAAACACAAGTGATCAGACTATATATAAGTCAATAAATAGCTTAATAGTAATAATCTTTTGGTTTTGAGCACACACAAAACATTATTGTATAAATAGAATGAAAAAGTTATCATATACATAAGTAAATCAGTACAAATATTAATAAAAAAATTAGCTTTTTAAATCAATTAAAATTCATAACGTATGAGTTGATTATGAATAATATTTTTAGAATGATTTATGTTATAACATGGTTAACATTTTTTTGAAGGGATTAAATATATAACATTACAAGTTTGGATTGATATATATACACACGTTCATTATGTGGAGATGCTCACTAGGTAAACCTGAATGTGTGATTATAATCATATATTTATAAAAATACGAATATTGCTTTTAAAAAAATATGAATAAAAATATTAAAATATAAAGAAGACTCTATCCATTTTTTGAAGCAATTAAGAAATTTAAGAAAGGAGCAATACAGATTAATGAAAACTACATATTGTTTTATTTTATGAATTAAATATCAAAATAAAAATCAAATTAATTATGTGAAAACACAAAAGTAATGATCTTTAGATTTCATAATTTATTTTTTTACTCTTCATGTTCTTGGTAGTATATTTGAGATTGCAAAATTCAACTTTTTAGACAACAAAATTTTAATAAAGACTTAATTAAAAATACTAAAATTTATGAGAAATTTAAAATTTAATTAAGTTATCTTTTATTTTTAATGTGAAAATTCATTTTAACTTAACATTTTAGTTTTTTAACTATCCCTTCTTAATTTTCGAGCTTTTACCAAACACATTATATAGTTATCATTTCTTAAATTTTGAGGATAACATGATATTTTCAAAAATCCAAATCTACTTAATATTAAAAGAGAAAAAATAATTAAAATAGGAGAGAAAAAAATATAATTATATATATATATATTTATTGTAGGCCAAAAACTGAAAGGATATAATGTGTAATAATATATTTGTAGGAATAAATATATTTTAATTTTATTGTCAAATAAATTTTAACTATATATTTTTTTTTATCAGCAATATATTTTAACTATATACTTCATAACTTGTGTGTTTAATTATGTTGTTTTTCATTGCGCATAATAAGTATAGTTTTCAGCTTGATAATATTAATATAATAAATAATTAAATTAATAAATATTGTATTGACTATGGAATTGTTAAAATTAAATATTTAATTTTCTATAATTAAATAATACAAAGAAATTATGTTTCATTTTAATTCTGATGGCCGTAGATTTAATGTCATCGTGTCATGTTGGTAATAAAACAAGTCAAAGTTTTGTAAAAATTAAATATTTGTCACTCAATTACAGCATATGATAGATTTTATAGGATGACGTGAATTTGGTTTAGGCAATTAAGTCACAGTGGCGATGATTTGGGAGAAAGCATCATCGTCTCTCAGAAGAGATTTTGATACGATGTTATGTCCAGTTCAGTTTAAATTACATAACACTCCTTGCAACATGGGTATATTGTAAGATTTTTCGTTTGAGTGTCTATATGAGGATATAAATTACGAATTGCGGTACCAGTGTGAGCGGTGGTGCCGTGGAACGGAGGCTTGATGACGGTGGCCATTTCAGTGAAAACGTTAACTATCTCGATGAGTGATAATCGACTATAATATACATGATAATCTATTATATGTAATTTCTCGATCGAAACCATAATAAATTATCTGAAGTTCCAAAATTGATTATAAGAATTTTTTTTTACCCATAATCGACTATGGGTGGTATATAATCTATTAGAGGTGTTTTCTTTTGTAATAATAGATTATGACATAGAAATAATTGATTATAGATTTTTTTTTTTACTATAATCGATTTTGGTGTATAAATAATCGATTATGTGTACAATTTAGCCTCTAATTTATTATGGCTGTTGAGGGATCAATTTAGCCTATAATTTATGTTTTTGGGATTTTGTTATTCAATGACTTTATTATTTCATAAGGATAAATTGGTAATTTAATAAATATATTAATATAAAAAATTAAAAAAATAATAATACCTATAAAATCATTCAAAGACATTTTTTTCAAATTTTGAATAAAAATCAATAAGATAAAAAATATAAAAATATAAATCTATATTGATCCAACAGATGTATTTTAAGTCAAAAATAAAATTATGAGAGTGTAAAAAATAATTCATTTATGATCAGAAAATTAAATTTAAAACTCAACCAACATGTATAAGATATTAATTAATAAAAAAACATCTTCTATTTACACGGATAAAAAACGATCAAAAGTCTCAATGTCTATAACACCTGCTAACTTATTGTGTTAAAAGTTTTGAGTTAAAAATATATTATTGTCATTTACATGAATTTCTTCATGATTCATTAATATCAAATTTACATTTATAGAATAATCCATCTCCGGAAGAACTTCCATTCGGTGTCTTTCTTTCAAGAATCCACAAAACAATGGAGTAGAGATGTTTCAAAAAGTTGCTAAAAGAAATCTAACGTAATCCACTGTCAAATGACACAATTGTGTATGTTTTTTAAACATCGATTTTTGAGTTAATTGCAAAAACGGTTAATATATAGTAATTTCTCACATTCAATTTATGAGCGCATGGACAGTAACACATTCATCTACTCAAAGAAAATGGATTTAATACAACAAATACATACTGTAAGATGAACCTGCTACTTCCGTTACAAAGTCCAAAATGGCAAAGCTACTTACCATTGGGGCTTTTATTATTCCAAAATTTTCGACACCACTTGATCATGGGATTTACACTGAAATGGTTTTTCTAATAATTTGCTATAACATAAAAACCTTAAAAGCTTACGCAGTAGTTAACTACGTAGTACACACACAAGAAACACATGGGTGACAACTCGAGAGGAGAATTCTCAAGGGCCTCACATTACATTCACTTCCAAATTCCAATCAATCATTGTGAGAGGCAATCATCAATGGTTATTGACTAGAAACAAAACCCCTTTTGGTGATGGTGATGCATTTCATTGTAGGCCAGGTACCCTATGGTGGTAGGGGGATATCAGCCAAGTCTTCTCTGTAGGGAACTTCACTCAACTGTAATTGGCCATTAACCATATACCCTTTTTCCATGTGGGTTTGCACTGCTGGTTCATTCTTGGTCTCAATATACGTCTTAACAGTGTCTTTTCTGAAGGTTAGGTATATTACTGCCACAACATAAAGTGCCATTAGAGGGAACACTATGATCCCAATGAACACAGTTGCCACCTTTGGTAGAGTGCTATGAATTAACCAACCCACGAAGGCAGTAGAAAGGTAGTACACATTGATGCCAATGATTCCCAAGCCAAGAATCCAAGAGATGACAATTATCTGCACCAAAATTATGTCACTTTTTTTTCAATCTAAATTCAACACATAATGGTTAGTGGATACAAATCTATCTTTCTTTTAACCATAATTCAAACGGCATTCAAAGGAAGAGTACAACTCACAATCATAGAATTCTTGTGAGGTCCCATCTTTGTACTACTGCTGCTGAACTTAAGGAGAGGAATTAAAGAGAATGGAAGCTCAAATGAAAGTATCATCTGCAAAACAATTTAGAATGCAGTTTATTGTGATTTTCAATATAATAATTTTATTCATTGATTTGTTAACCAATGCTCTTAGAACATTTACTAGTAGGACTCATGCAAACAAAGAAAAGAAAGACAACTTGTAGAATATACAAACCGATGCAATGATGATAAGCCGACCAGCCCCTTGAGAACCCCCTATGATTGCAACAATAAGACTAGGAGTAATTGCAATGCACCTAGTCATAAAGTTTCTAATCCATGTTTTCATCCTCATCTCCAAGAAACCCTATTTCATCAAACCAACAACTTGAGCATACCCTTCATCAAATTATAAAAAATACAGTGTTTAATGATATTCCTAAGTAACCTGCATGATGAATTGCCCTGCATAGGTTCCAGTGATGGCTGAACTTTGTCCTGAGGCTAGCAGTGCTATGGCATAAATGGTAGAGCTGGACCGTCCCAACACGTTCTACAAGCAAAGGACAACAATTTTTCGTGTCAGATAAATTGGATTAAACTTAACATCATGATTTTACTATGGCAACTTCTGGAGTGAACTAAATAATCAACCTGGAGAAGGAAAGAAGCAGAGTTAAGGGTAATATCGCTGCACTTATCAGCATTTTCTTTAGAAATATTGTCAGCAGAACAAACAGTTCCGGTAACAGAAATCATCGCTACATTGATTAGGAATGCCACAAACAGTGCAAATCCACTTTCTATGAGAAAGTATCTACATGCATCCTGCGTGATCAAGCAAATACGTTATATTAAGCTTATTTTAAAGTTTCTCACTTACTAAAAGCTTTCTTTGTTTTCAGAGTGGCTTACATTGATGCCACGCACAGAACTCGGTACTTTTCTAGACAGGACCAGAGCAGAGTGCAGGAAAAGATTGTGCCTGCATTTTGTCAGCGGCTAAACTAGTTTATAAACTAAAACAAAATTAAAACATGCTGCTATGGTTTTGCTAGTAAACAAAATTAATGATGTATTAGTAATCTAAATTTGTGAAAAAGTGAGTGATTTTTGAGGGGAGAAAATGAAAAAAAGTAGTAAGTAAGTAGAAGTAAAAGAGGAAGTGTACGGCATGACAAGGGCACCCAAAAGAGCAATAGCATCCCCTGTAGCTGCCTGACCGTTGAGTTTTGGCACAAACATTCCTTTTATTACACCAGATGCAGGTGGTTTCACGTAGCTCATTTCCGCAAAGAAGCATCCAGCCATTACAAAAACTAGCATTGATATCAGCAGTTCTAACTTCCTTACCTGCACAAACACCAACACTTAGAAATTTGTAATCCATAACAGTGCATAGACCAACTTAAATTCTCCTTTTCTAATCCTCTGCTGTTAAAAACTGACAAACATATCAAAGCATAAAAAGAAAATTTGAAAGGAGATGTATGATTCACAGAAAATTAAAAGAATATCATGAGATTTTAGGATAATAATTCTTAATTATTACAACAACAACAAAAGCAAAATTACCCCAAATCTCTGTAGACCAATAAACAAGAGGGTGCTGCAGCCAGTTATCAGAACTCCTGCCCACACGGGGATGTGGAAAAGTATGTTCAACGCGAAGGCTGTGCCAATCACTGTCATCATCAAGTTTGGATAAAATTAATTAGAGTCAACATCTATATATATATTTTTGAAAAAATGTAATTATTTTTTAAAATCAAGAAACCATTCCTAAACTGCCAGATACTTTTTCTTGTCTGTATGACATCTTTTATATCTAATATCCCTACCTCTCTTAATTTTCTTTTTGATGTCAATATATCTCTCTATTCTAAAAATTGCTGTGAAAGTAATTTTTGTAGGACATTACAGTTATAAGATTTTGATTGAAAGTTGAAAGGGGAAAACAAATGAGAACCTTCAGGTATGTCTGCAGCTATGACAGCAAGCTCAGCTAATATCCATAAGCAGTACTTTACCATTAACGGATATTCGGCTTTACACAATTCTGAAAGGTGTTTTCCTGCAAAATTCACAATCACAATAATAATTTCTCAGACACAAACTATCTATCTCATGCATATTGTATTGTTTGTTTTGGATCTTACCAGTGGTTACTCCCAGATTCGCAGCCAACGATTGAATTATAAGCGCAAATATCAGCCCAATAAGTATTACCCACAGCAGCTACAACAACACAACATGTAATTTCAATTTTAGAGCTTTTATTATGTATTTCAACAAACAAATACTTGTATCAGTATATGTTATCGTTTCTTCATTCAAAGTTCGTGTAATTTGTTGTCATATACCTCATATTTGTGGTCCGCTCCAGCTTGCAGATCAGTTTCCACTGCATGTGTAAATGGCAAAGAACCACTAAGCTCACACAGATACAAGTAAACGTGATAAAGGGTGGGAGGGAATCACATATATGTATAATCTAGAGTGAGAGAATTACTGTTTCCAGGATCAAGGTAAGCCAAGGAAACCAGAAAACCAGGTCCTACATATGCCAAGAACTTTTTCCACCCAGGCTTCTGTGATCAACACATCCATGTTAAAATATATGTCATACATATATCAGATGAATGAAGCTATAATTAACAACTTAATATGACTCCAGAACATGCCCTTCTTTATATATGTTGTATCCTCTGATAGAGTTAGTGTGAAGACTTTTAACACACTTTATATTCTGAAGTGAAGTTCATGAGATAACATATCTAATAAGTATATAAATGTTTGAGAAATCTTAAGAAGAATGGTTGGATGATAGAGAAAGAAGGAGAAGGACCTGATGATTTGAGGAGGCATCGTGATGAGATGGTGTATTGTTAGAGGGAGTGACATTCACTGCGGCTATGCGGCTGCTACCTCCATTAACACCCTTTTGTTGGTTTTGCATCAAGCTAGCCATGGATGAGTTTTGTGTGTGTGTGTGTGTGTGCATGCAAGCTGAAGGGTGGTTGAGTGAATAAAAGTTTGTATATTTATAGTGAATACTAAATAGTTAAGAGTGGTTTGGAGTTGAGACAAGTTAGAGTTCCATTTCATGCCTCTTATGACATCATAGCACATTGTTTTATTGAAGATGGCATGAATCATAGGACGTGTTAATCTTCTTTACCTTCTAATTATTGGTATATTATAGTCAAAGTAGAATTTCCTTATTGTGTATCTTTTCTACACAAGGTCATTGATGTGAATAGTAAATGTTTTTTTGACAAGGTAATGATATTCCCTAACTATGATTTGCTGCAGCATGCCCTTCACTTGCATCATACTTCATATACTTTGAAAACATCTTTTACGAAAAGCTTCAAACACTTGTCCCTGATGTTGTATGTTTATGCCATGTGTAATTATTTTAAAATGTGAAATTATTAAAAAATAATAATAAGTAAATTTATATTTAATTCAATTTCATAAAATTAATTCCTTAAATAAAGTTTGTATCTAATAGTTAATAATGTCTTTAATTGATATAGAATTTTCCACAAAATTAAGTATTTGATTTACTTTAGTGTTGATAAAAAATTGTGTTGTGTATTATTTAACGAGTTTAATATCTGGAATAGTTGTTAATCATAGAAATTCATTAAATAAGATATTGATAGGATTTATGAGAGCGTCAAGTTGAAATGATATTAGCTGTTTTCTACGTCTAACATTGTTCTGTGAATTTAAAGAAATAATTATAATAATAATAAAAGTATTTTAACTATTATAACCACGTGTTTGACACTATTATTTATTTTTAATAATATAATAATAATGCAATAAAATGAAACATTGATTAACTACCCCATCTCTCCCTCCCTGATATACATTCAAATATATATATATATATTCCCTCTAATTTTTATTCTCTCCAAACAAGTCACAACAATTTGCATAAACTTTTCAGCACTGTAGTTATCTCTCGAAAATAAATTAAGTGGGCAAAAGTCAAAACTAACAATATGCATATAATTTAATTAAATCAGTCCCAGTAGAAATATAGCATGATGTATATACACACACTAATTGATGTCTCTATACTATTTTTGATAATTAAAAATAGGTAATACAGTTTAAAACACAGTTATGACAATAAGAAATAGTTACCACAACGTTAAAGGTAAGAGAATAAGAAAACTTGACGACCTTGATTCAATTGTCATGCCATGCTTTTCCTGTGTCCCAATGGTCCCACCTTCAAACCACAATAATAATAATAATAATAATAATAATAATAATAATAATAATAATAATAATAATTAGCTATTTATAATGTTATTTTATTTTATATTATGTTATTTAATGATAATAATTACATGTTATTTTATTTTAATGATAGACCAGCTTAGATTTGTTGGAGATAGTTTTAGCTCCTTCAAAGAGATTTGAAGGGATGTCAACACAATACTCCTAAAATTACAAAATAATCCTTAATTATATATTATAAATTTAATATATATAATAAAAAATAATATAATTAATTATAATAATAATATAAATGTAAGATAATAAAAATTAATATAATTATTTATAATAATATTATTTTAGTATAATAATAATATTTTGTAAATTTAGTATAAAAAATTACTAAAATTATTAAAATTAACTAAATTAAAAATATATTATTTTAATTATTTTTAAAGCTAAGGATAAAATATAATTACAAAATTTTGTTTATTAAAAATAATTTAAAAATAATTTATATCTATTCCTTCATTCACAAACTTTCACAAACATTTCATTCAAATGTATTCAAATATCTATTAATCCAATCAATCTTATCATCTACACACAATTCATTCAATTTCACTTCTTCAAATCTACTCTCTCAACCAAACAAAACCTTAAATAAATCTACCTCCTCAATCAAACAAAATCTTAAATAAAATGATCTTTATTTTAAAACATAAAATTCAAGAAAACATATCACCTATTAACATGACAGCGCCACAATCGTAGCTTTACTTTTGTTAAATCTAAGTGTTCTTCCACATCACACAAAATAGTTATAATAACTAAGAATAAAAGATGGTTTTCCATCCGTCCGATTAGAGACAAAGTTTTGGATTTCTTCATTTGTCAAAGAGTTAATGAATAGAGATGAATGAGCAGCAACTCATCAAATTGATGAGACCATGTAGGAACAAAATATCATTAGTGTAAATGAGAGAATTTCTATAATATATTATTATACTAACGAAAACATGAACGTAGTTTTATTACGCTACGTATTTTAGTCAATTAAATTCAATATTTTATATTAATTTTAATTTATATATTTTTAAATAAAATGCATGTTTTGTCCCCTTCAAAATATTTAGAGATTTAGTAATAATTAACGATAATTAATAATATATTTATATGATATTTGAACAATTCAAACATATTTAATAACAAGAGTTAAGTAAATGAATAAATTTTATTTAGCAAGTACAGAATAATCAATGATATTTTTATTTTAATTTTTTTTGGTCATTTTGGTATTTTTTTAAAATGTTTAGAAACATGTAAATATGCATTCATTTAATATTATTTATCCAATACTTAAATACTTGATATTTTCTATCGTTCTTATTTACTTGAGAGTCATAAAATCTTATCGATTTTCTTCAAGAGTGCTACACATATGAAAAGATTAAACTCCATTTACAAAGTACTTCATTCTTCTCATTTCAAAAGAATGCTCCTTTTAGGTAGCAGTAATTATTATAAAATATAAATTAAATATTTAATTATTTTGTAGTGGATGTCACCATTTCTTTCCACTATTTTTCTATTACCACTATTAAATTATTTAAGTTTTTCACATTGGTTTGTTAGCGAGGATATTAAGATTAATTATTCATTAAAAAGTTGTTTTCTTACTTATAAAGTATATTTATGTGGTATTTTTCTTTGATGTGTAGATTTGAGACAGTGAAATATATATATATATATATATATATATATAAACTTTTACTTCTTGTTTTTTTTTATACATACAATTCTTTGACTATTTAAATATGTATTTACTGTTTTGTAAGGTAAAAAACGTTTTTTATTTATATTTTTATTTTAAGTTTTATTCCTAGTTAGTGTAACATTTAAAATTTTGTTGATGCACTGTTTCACTCAAAACTGTCCAACTTTATGCATATTATGTTAATATGATAAAAGAAAACCTTTTTAATAATAAATTTAGAATAGACAGATTGATATCATTAACCTCATAAAGTTAACTTGTAGGATAATAATTGTTCAGTTTACATGTTATTTTCCAGCCATTCCTAATTATAATGCAACTTTGAAAATTTTCAAAAAATTAAACTATATATGATTTCTTGTTTATTGACTTCATTTTGGCCACCATTATTTAGATGTAGACCAATAAGAAAATACACACATTAGTTAAGTTTATATCAATTCCTTTTGTAGTGCAAGCTCGCTTATTACATATAAATAATTAATTAGTATAATTATTTCAAAAACGAGTTTATATAAAATAAGCGCGTTCTATCTCAAGGATATGAAGTGTAAGTATGATATAACCTAAAAAAATTCTTATATTATAGATCTTCATTTAACATATTCTATGAAAATTCACTTTGTATGTGAGAATTTTGATATTAGACTTTTTCTTACATATATGATCTTATATTTAATATTAAGATTGAAGTTATCAGTACAAAAGGAGCTTTTAATAACTATTAAAATTATTATTTGATAATGGTTAAAGTCATTGTTGGAGATATACTTAAAAAAAATCATTTAAGTAGTTTTTAACGATAGTTATATATGTGTAACTATCATATATGTGTAAGAGAATTGACAACAATTATAGATTGATTTATTGTAATATGTGCACGTCTCACATGCTAGAAACTTTATTCAACCTAACTTTAAAAAAAGTTATTGACCCAATTATCATTATTGTATTTATAATTTGTTTTAATATTGACTTTGATTTTAAGATTTATTCTAAACCTGCATTATTTCGTAATTTTAAGAGCAACAATTGATAAACCACCGTATATAAGATAATGTTCCTATAACGTTTACAGTATATATATATATATATATATATATATATATATATATATATATATATATATATATATA
>Ga0099824_1000663_pt1 | contig 43133 bp, 16 predicted proteins | sample SiratrowhiteBW_FD_76837 | JGI IMG/M metagenome (GOLD analysis project Ga0099824, IMG submission 76837) | Root nodule microbial communities of legume samples collected from California, USA - Siratro white BW | ecosystem: Host-associated > Plants > Roots > Nodule | place: USA: California... | reverse complement strand
AAAAAATTTTTTTTTTTTTTTTATTTTTAAATTTATTTTATTTTTTTTTATCAATTAATTTATTTTTATAATAAATTTTCTCCTTTTGTTTATTTTTTTTTTTTTTTTAATTTCTTAAAAAGTCTGAACTTTTTATTTGTTCTCATTTTTATTATTTAACACCAATCCTTAAACAAAAAAAATAATTGTCAGAATGATCTCTATTCATTTTTAATTTCTCAGTTGATTTATTAAATGCTACGGTTTTAGTAATAGTAAGAGATTTACTTTTATTCTTATATATTGCTGAGTTTTTTCATTTATTTTTCAATTTATAGGGTCCTAATGGAAATTTTGATAAACCCTAATATTTTCATTTAATATAAGACGGGTTTTTCATTTAATTTTCAATTTATAGGGTCCTAATGGAAATTTTGAACTATTCAGAGGGCTTGAATGGAAAAAATAAACAAAATGAATCTCTTAATGACTATATATTTTATGAGAAGCTTATTTAAATAAAAATGAAGAACCAAATAAGAAAATTACATTTTTTATGGATTACAATCTTGATTGAATCCTGTAACTGGAATTACGGCCATATAAAGTAGCAGGGTAGAAAATGATTTTTTTTTCTTACAATAATAGTGGAATTATAGTCATGTGAACATGCAGTCTAAAAGGGAATTACTCTTTGGTTCCACTAGAAAGAAATTTTCAAACAGTCAGGGGAATGCATACATTAACCACTCAGTTTTAAAGTTTGAAGCACACTAAAGTTGGATAAAGTAAAAAAGTTAAAAAAAATATATCAAACTTTAAGTTAAAGTGAAATTAAAGTATGAAAAGCAGATTCTAGAACGACGGAAGTATAACGTTATACCCAAAACAGGCAAAAATTAGTGTCATCATTCTTTATACTGAAGACATTTTGGATATTCATCCCTACTACATTACACCATAACTAGCCGGAAAAGATAAATTATTTTAATCTAATGTTATATATTATTTTTGGTAAAAATGTTTTCTTAGCAGATTAATAAAATCAATCACAATGTAAAACATATTCTTCATAGAAAAGTTTGAAAAAAAAAATCCACTGAGAGTGTCCGTATTCCCTGGATTTGAAATAAAAACAAGAATGACAAAATGGTTCAACTTGAGTTTTTCTGTTTTAACACATTAAACAAGATAATTTGAATTAAGAGTTTCCAGATTTTCCTCAAATGAAGTTCAACCAGATTTTCCTCAAATGAAGTTCAACCGAATACATCTGGGAGGGAATCAATGGGCACGAGAGAGAGGATTCTATCCTTGAAACCACTAGTCACTGCAATGGGCAGGCCAAGACAGCAAAATCTATGATAAAGCAGAGGTCCCGAGTAAAAACTCCACAGCAATCTGAAATTGCATGGAAGAAATTCCCCATATTGTTGAAAATGTAAGTTTACTCGTTTCTAACGCTAAATAGTACACCAGCATAATTTTAACAAACTGATGTGTAACTATGGGGAACAGGTAAATACCAAGCAAGCAAATTGACAGATCAACTGAGATAAACATCAAATGTGGAGATAAAAGATTGGACTGCGATCAAAAATCACTTTTTCGTTGCAGAGAATTATAAATCACCCAAGTACCATACCACTGCGTTAATCAGAATACTTCATAAAAAAGAATTTGTTGATTCAACCAAACCAAATCGGTAACAATGCACATCTCTTCTACTACAACAAAACGGGGAAAAATTGAATCTTACATATCTTGCCAGCCTTCATGCTCTTATCTCAACATATCAAAGAAAGGAAAACACAAAAACATGATAAAAGGAATGGTAAAGAGTAGGAAATGCAAGTTCCTCAACCACTTGATGGTATTTTTGTAGTATTCGTATAAATAGTAATTTCCCTGGTCCAGCTTTCATACTCCATGATCGTAACTTAGAAGCATTTCCTGTGTACGATTGATGGTCCAGATTCATCATACTCTGCCTTCGCAATCCACATCTGCACATGGGAGAGAAAACATAAAAAAGGAGTAGACTAAATTTGCTACTTTCAATGGTTTGAGTTAGCTTCAGCAAGTACTTATTCTGTTTCCAAACAAAAGAAGCACAACAAAAAAGAAATATTTTACCTGTTGGAAGGTGCTGAGGGAAGCCAAGATGGAGCCTCCAATCCAGACACTGTACTTCCTCTCTGGTGGTGCGACAACCTTAATTTTCATGCTGCTTGGTGCCAATGCTGTAATCTCCTTGCTCATCCTATCAGCAATGCCTGGGAACATTGTGGAACCACCACTCAAGACAATGTTACCATATAGATCCTTCCTAATGTCGACATCACACTTCATGATAGAGTTGTATGTTGTCTCGTGAATGCCAGGAGATTCCATCCCAATCATGGATGGCTGGAACAGAACTTCAGGGCACCGGAATCGTTCAGCACCAATAGTGATCACCTGCCCATCAGGAAGCTCATAGCTCTTCTCAACGGCTGAACTAGTCTTGGCAGTTTCCAATTCCTGCTCATAATCAAGAGCAATATAGGCCAGTTTCTCCTTCATGTCCCTCACAATTTCCCGCTCTGCAGATGTGGTGAAAGAGTAACCACGCTCAGTCAGAATTTTCATGAGGGCATCGGTGAGATCACGCCCTGCAAGGTCCAAACGCAAGATTGCATGTGGGAGGGCATAGCCTTCATAGATAGGAACCGTATGACTGACACCATCTCCGGAGTCCAGAACAATACCTACAACAAACATCATAGAAACATCAACTCATTTCATTCAATACCAAGTCATGTCATTAAACGGCTACTAGACTTCCAAATCTCATTAAACATTCATGATAAAAACACATCGAAATAAACCAAAACTTTAACCATGTCATGATCTCTCTTCTTGGCGGCATAATAAAAAAAGTAAGGATCAGTTTGTTACCATGTCATGATCCAAAAGACCCAAAAGCTTAAACTAGCATGCAAAGACACACGGACCCAGTTCGGATTAGTTTGGAGCTCATGCAAGCCATTTCAATTGAGATAAAGACATGATCGGTAACTTACAAAACATCAAGTTAGATGAAAAAGACAGATCAACAGTTTCACAGCTTATCTACAAAGCTTGCAGTCACAACATGCATGTTACACCAAATAAACAAGGATCAAGTAAGGTGGATGAAGATCGGTTACCAGTTGTACGGCCACTAGCATAAAGGGAAAGCACAGCTTGGATGGCGACATACATAGCAGGAGTGTTGAAGGTCTCAAACATGATCTGAGTCATTTTCTCACGATTAGCCTTAGGATTAAGCGGTGCCTCAGTGAGAAGCACAGGGTGTTCTTCAGGAGCCACACGAAGCTCGTTGTAGAAAGTGTGATGCCAGATCTTCTCCATGTCGTCCCAATTACTCACAATCCCATGCTCAATAGGGTATTTCAGAGTCAAAATACCCCTCTTCGACTGAGCCTCGTCTCCAACATACGCATCCTTCTGCCCCATCCCAACCATCACCCCAGTGTGACGTGGACGCCCTACAATGCTAGGGAACACCGCCCTCGGAGCATCATCTCCGGCAAAACCAGCCTATCACACAAATTTCAACAGCATTCACGTCATCAATAAAGAAAATTCAATTTTCTAACAGATCCTCAACAACATTCCGTTGATCTGAGTGAAACTGAGCTCGGATCTCGAAAAATGATCGAATAAGACCACACCAAAGATGATCGGTTAGGTTTCAATTTCAATTAACCCTCTATAAAACCGGTAAAATTAAAAGTAAAAGGAAAAAAAAAAAAAAAAACTATGATCTCATTTACTCATACCTTGACCATTCCGGTTCCATTATCGCAAACGAGGGGTTGAATATCCTCGGCATCGGCCATTGTCGTTTAAGGTTAGGATGTTTGTTGCTGCAAAAAACACACAAAAATTGCGTTAATCGGTGGGTGGTTCTTCTTATCAGGTGAAGGAAAGAGCAAGAGAGAACGTGGCGGTACCTACGGAAAGAAGGAATGTGTGTGCGACAACGTGTGTGTATGAGAGTGTGTCGTGTTTTTTCGAAGTTTGTGAAATTTGTGTGTGTGTGGCTGAGGTACCCGCCCTGTGGTTTAAAAAAGGAAGGTGTGGTCAAATGAAATTCACCTCAAATGAAGCGCAAATTGCACGTCCTTAGATCCTGACCGTCCGTTGCGAATATCGCATCCACGGGCCACATTTGTTGTTGGAAATAGCTGGCACTCTTGCGCTTTTTCTTACTTTCCAGTTACACCCCTTTCCCTTCTCCAATAACCTCACCTCTCTATTATTCATTTTCATTATTCCACTTTTGTTGTTTCCATTATTCATTCTATTTTTTTTTTCTCTTTATGTCTCTTCTTATTCCAAATTCCATGTATCATTTTTAGTTTATTCAATGTTTCTGATTTTAAACCATATAAATAAATAAATTACATATAATAATAGGCAAATGGATTCAGTATTATTTAAAAAAATATTAGTTTAATATCCCAATTATATAGAAAATAACATCAAAAATACTATTTGTTACATAGTAACTCTACTAAATGAACATTTTATAAGAGAATAAACCAATATTACTTTTGAGAAACACACATTTTATAGTATGTTTAGTACTTTTTCATAATAATTATATTACAAGTCAGATATAAGGCAGTAATTTATAATTGAATAATTACATTTTAAACCTGCTTTAAAATCTGAATTCATTAACATTGACACGCAAAAATGTTAAACTCGTTACATTTTACGCGTTTAATGAATGTAAAATAGTTTTAATTATTATTCAATGCCGAATTTTAATACATGATAAAATTATTTAATGTTATAGCAATTATTTAACATGGGTGACGCTTAGACATACTTTAATAATTATTAAAAGTAAGTCATGTTTAAAGAACATTAAATTTTTATATTATTTATTTCTCGTTTTTAGTCCTCTTTTTTTCATTATTTCTGACTTGTCATAATTTTCAATTAATTTAATGTTTAAAAAATGTAAAATATATAAAAGTTAAATTTTACAAAAATGAACTAAAGTTTTTATATGGATATTTTGTATTAAAAGTTGTTTTAATCAAAAAACATTATATATTATTATCTTATTATCAATTCAAAGTGATATGATAAATTTCGTTCCTTTATTAAAGATTATATTAATATTATTTTATACGTTGAATATTATATATAAAGTGATAAAAATTATAATGTACACACTAAAACTTAAATGGATAAACTTTTTCACTTAATCAAGATTTTAAAAATAGTTCATGACCATAATTTTTTCATATTATCAACTTCACGATTTTTTATTATACTATGTTCAACTTTTTTTCTAGTATTTTAGTGTAATTATAATTGTAACAATATATTTGTTTGTAATATTTATTTATAATATTAAAAAGTGTAAAAGATATGCAATTTCGATCACTTATATCATTTTTGAAAAAAATTTATAAATATGTAAAATGTTTTGTTACAAGTATAATTATTTAAAATATTATACTGATATGGTATATATATTCAATGCTAATTTATTGTTGGAAAATATCATTTTAATTCTGAGTGATAATTTGTTTTTTGTGTGTGTGGTAACTTGTAAATCTTAGGTTTGTATTAGCCAATGAAATTTTTAATTACATAGGTCGATATAATTTTTATGAAGATACAAACTCTTTTATTTTTTACTTAGTGAGTTTATGAAATCGAGACATGATATAAGAATCAATACATTGATCTAAAGAGTCAAGATTATATAATTTTTTAGTTTTGAGTCGTTATAGTAAATAGGGTTACATGATGTCATAATTATATAACTAATTAGTTAGAATGTGAGGTGAGAAAATATCAGGAAATAAGATATTCTGAAACATCTCATCTCTATAACAAGATGAAAAATATTAGATGAAACATAAAGTGTGTTCAAATATCAATTGTTTAATTTAGTAGATTTATCAGTTTTATTTTTAATAATTGACAAGCTTTTTTTATGTGTGAAATTTTCATCTTTAGTTATGCTAAAAATTTTTTTATTGTTTTCTCTGCTTGTTCTTGTGTTTTTTACATTTGGGTTATTTTAGAGGTTTATTTATTCTTAAGTATTAGGCCATGTTGAAATAATGAGAAAAAAATATAGATCAATCAAAAATATAGATACTAAACTATCAATTATAACATAAAGGATAGAGATTAGTATAAAACATCATATTTAAAGTTGTATCAAATGTAGTTGATGACTCTATTATCATCAATAATGAACATTTTGGTCTCAGAGAGAGAGAAATTCAAACATCAATAAGACAATAGTCATATCAACTTAAGGATTCACCTTACTTCAATTCCAAAACTTTATAAATATTTTTAATTATATATAATGCTTAACTTTCTCAATTTCATTCAATATAAAACTTAGATTCATATTTAAACTCTTAATAATTTCTTTCTTAATTCATACTTAAACTCTTAATAATCTCTTTCTTAATTGAAAGTCTCTTTTCAAGCAAAAATATTTTTAACTATGAACACTTCACTAATAACCTTATTTTTAAGTGAAATTCAAATACCAACAAGACATTAATCATATCTACAAATAAGAAATTGATACTCAAGTAAAAATATATATATATATAAAGTCTTAATTTTCTTTATACCATGTTAAATTCTTAACTTCTATTGAATCTTAAATTTATCACACTTAAATTTTTAACAATTTTATGTAACCAAAGTTATGAAACAAAAGGTGGATCATTTTGAAGTATTAAATTTGTTTGGTGAGCCGACATTTATGTTACTTGTTCTCCATTTTCAAAGCAGTTAAAAACCATGGTATATTCTTGAAATCCCATCGAAATAGCCTTTTGGAGGGGATCCGAAGCCCAAACGTGTGGCATTTATTTGAGGATCCATAATCCATCCCAGTGTTGAGAACTTGATAAGCAACATGCATTATGCTCTTTAGTGCCAACTGCATAATACCACCATCATAGTGTGAGCTGGATATTATTATGATATGATGAAAAGAGGGGCAATTTGGGAAAGGGAAAAGACCCCACATGTAAAGTAAAATAAACCAGGGCGTGTTGCTAGAAGAAGCAGCTTTTCTTGTTCTGGGGTGTGTGTAATTTTCACTCTTAACTTTTTAGAGGTTGATGATCAAGTGTGGTGTGTGTGGGTGTAATCATGCATGGGACGGTGCCAAAAGCGACATGCCACAACGTTGCCAACTCAGCATTCAGTTTGCAACTGTCCAGAGATCATGTCTCCGTCTTCTTTACCCTGTGCTCCACTCTACCTATACTTGCTGCACCCGCGCTACGATTGGATCCTTCGTTGACCGCTTCAAATTCTCTTTCGCATCGGACGGTTGAGGCTTGTTCTCGTTGCTATTCCCGAAGACGTGCAGCAGATAACTACCAACCAAACAAAGAACGTGGTTTCCCGCTTCGGACAGTCACCGTCCCCCGTTGACTGCTCTTTTGGGTTGTCTAATGCTTTTTGTGATGTGATGGGAAATTTAATCAAATTAGATTCAATATTTTTGTTTGTTTTTGTACAGTGATTATTTTTAATAAAATTTGTTTTTGTTGTAGTTTTGTATGATAAAAAAGTAAAAAAAAAAGGAAAAAAACTGAGCTTTTTTTATTCCGTTAAGCTTTTATTTGATTGGCTGGAAAAAGTGAAAGAAACAAAATGTTACTATATCTGGTAAACTTTATATAATTTATTTGATAAGAATTTTGACTTAGTTTGTTGTATATATGGAAATAACTTTTTAATCTTTCCTTTTATTATTTAATCTCTTTATTATTAAGGTATACGATGTTCTTTTAACAGTGGAAAAAATACATGTATTGACCTTTTCTTTGCCAATTTTTTCACGAATAATGCTAGTATAATCCAGTAAAAAACAGACATGTCATTGCTGAACCAACATTATTAGTGAAAAATAAAATATAAAAATAAATAAATATTATTACATATTCTATAATGAAAAGGTATTTAACAGATCAACTTAAAAAGTATATTTTACTAAAACATTTTAAAATAAGGCTAAACACAAATTTAGTTCACTTTTATTTCTTGATTTATAATTTTTATCTTCTTATTTCTTTTATTCAGTGATTTTTAGTCTCTGTATTTTAAAATTTCCATATTGTAATATTCAATATATATTATTTTAAGTTTACATCAATTAAATTTTAGATTTGACATATTTATTTAAAATGTTATAAAGAAATTATTTAATTATTTTAAAATTTATTCAAATTTGTAAATTTTTTAAATAAGAATACTAAATAGCGGGGAAGGAAATAGAAAAACTAATTAAAACTACTCATACAAATTAAGAATAAGGCCATAATTATAATTTTAACCTAAAATAAATGTGAATTATTTCTAAGATTTAGAAATCAAACCGAATTATTTTTGCGTAAATATTGTTTTTTTAATTATTTTGTAAACATTAATAAAATAAACTTTAAAAAATCATTGTAAAAAACTTTAAACGTGACTTATATAATTTTTTGCGAAGTAAAGTAATATTTGTTTTGTTAGAAGATCTGAGTGGATTTTATTGTTACTTGAAATCATTTTAGTGATACTTTAATTTTAATTTTTTTTATTTTAATAAATATATTAAGTTATGCTCACCTTCTCAATTAAATTAAATGTTATGCGAACACTTTTTTTTACTTTTGGTTGACATTGTTTGCTATTTAAGTTAAAAATGTTTGAAAATAAAATGAGTGAAGATACAATTTTATTTTCTATAAAATATAGCTTTTTACTCTGTAAGAGAATTTTTCAAGTTGATAAGTTTCTGAAGTTTGTCGTAGTCTTATACAATATGAAAGTTATTGTTCAGAAGGCATAAATGTTCTTCAAAAAGTAATATTTTCATATGGACATAAACAAAATTAAATCGGATACGACATGGATACATTGGATTGTTGCTCACATGGCATATGTGTGATTTGACAGGTAATATTATAAATATAATTTTAATTAAACAGTTCATGTTAATTTTGTTAAGTATTATGTACAAGTATTTTAGATTAAAATTAATAGTTCTCCCTAACTTTGTTTTTTTTTTTTTATCCTTTAAAATTAGATCTCGTGCACATTCACCCTGCTTACATATTCTTTAGTTACGTTTTATAAGAAAACATTTATAGTGCTGGATAATAAGGTATTCATTACAAAAAAAAAAAAAAAACCCTAGTTTCAGTGATTCAATTATTCGTTGCTACAAGTAATACTCACTGTTAACATCTTGTGATAGTAATTTATTTATCACTATTATAACATGTTAATTATTCTACTTGTGACAATATTTTTAAATGTTACCAAAATTAAGCTTTATTGTGAAAAAATAAAATAATTGTCACTAGTAATAATACAATAAAAATTATAGTCAGTATTTAAAATATATGTATAAATTATTTCTTAACACTATATTATATGTAATAATGATAATAATAATAATTAATGGTCACTGTTATTAATTTATAATAAAAAATATTGTTTTCATGTGAAACTTTTCATGATAATTACTATTTTATTTTGAATACTAATATTTTGTCATCATTATAAAACATGATAAATTTCTAATAATAAATCCAAACATCATATACATTAAATTATACCTATTTTATTTTTAAATGTTTAAATTAAATAAAAAAATTAAAAATAGTATGGTAAAAGATTTAAATACTACAAAATAAATAAAAATAATATTTGAGAAATGTAAAAATGTAATCTTAGATATATTAATAAAATACTTAAATAACAAAACAACTAATTCTGTTTGATAAAATACTTAAATTGCTACATATTTCAATATATTGCTTCATATGTTTTTGATAAAATTCCATAGCAAGTTATTCCATTTAAATTAATTGATATATTATAATTTACTTTTAAGTTGAAAATCCTTTTTTTTTTCTTTTGAATAATATTACCTAGTCTTTTCACTAATTCTAGATCATTTACCTTTTTTTTTTCATTCTTCACTTAGTTTTGAAAAAATTATTTCTTTATACTCTTTTTGTCATGTTAAGTTTGTTCGTAATATAAATTCAAAGTGTTTAACCAATTACACAAGTGTTTTTGAATTTTTTTTACACATCATCTACATTTTCTTCAAATTGTATTGTAAAATGTTAAAAGAAAATAATTAAAATTATGAATATGTTATAATTAAGATGAAAGTGTTACCAATACGATTAAATCAAATAGAGAAAGGTTTCAAACCTAAAACAAGTTCAATATTATTCTCACACCATGAAAATAAACATATAAAACCACTCATAATACAACCTTTCTCATCTCTATACATACATACATGAGTCATTTTATATTTGACTTAAAATTTATATTCACAATTCAAATATTTTAGACTCAAAATTTAAGACTTCTGAAAAAAAATATAACTTCTAAACATATTAAAGTAAAACTATAACTATTTTTTACTTATTATAATTTATTTTTACACTTGAAATATACCAAGTTGGATTGATTCTCATTAGTTGCCTTCTTCCAATACATTTGGCCATTTGTCATTTTTTAATTATTCTTTCTATTGAAAATGAAAAAAAGTCAATACAAGACTAAAATAAATTAAAGAACAATATAATTTAATTACAAAAATAAAATAAAATAATAGATATGACAAAGTGGATTTAGATTTACAAAACATATTGCTAGTCTACCATAATTTAGTAGGTTGAGTTAATGTTTTTAACCTATCAGATTACCTTACCTTAAACTAGCAGATTAGAAATGAGTTGAGATGAATGAATAAAAATTTCAACCCATCTAATCACGATGACTCAAACAAGTAATTAATAATAAAATATATAAGCTTATATATTCAAAGTATAAAATAAAATCATATAAAACTTATATATTTAAAGTATAAAAAAATCATATAAAACTTATATAAAATTTAAACATATTTTTATACACAAAGCATATCATTATCATTTCAAAAACTGTTCAGAATTTTTTTTAGACAATAATTTTTTACTTTTCTTATCCTTACTAATTTTATTTTTCAGTGAAAAAAATGATTAAACCTTATAATAATAAAAAAATATAAAAAAATCAAATTCAATTATATAATGAAAGTAACTTAGAACGAAAAATTGGAATAATTTCCATTTTAATTTATCGACCAATTTCAGTATTCAAAAGGTGCATAATTTAATTTACGTTATTTTTGTTTCGAAAGTATAAAGGCATCTTAAAAATCATACATTTATAAAAACTAATAAATAAAACACTATTAATCACTATCTCAAACTAATAGAGGTGTATTAACTTTTATGTGTTTGGACATGCCCATCAAATAATTTTCAAATATATCTTTCTAAATTTTAACTTGTAAAATATTTTTTTTGGTGTAACACATTTTTGTTTCAAGCTTAAAATGTTCTGCAAAATTTCACAAAACTTAAAATATGTGAGAGGAAATTGGATGTTACCCATTACCATTAACTGTTTCATTTTCTTTAGAATTTTATATCAATGGTATGTGCACATATTTTCTTAACACCATATGGCCCCCTTGATATGAATTAATGGAAATAAATCATTAACACTTTTAGTAATGATTTATTTTATTTTTAGAAAACATGTTATGCAAGTAGTTATGATTGTTTCGATCATCAATAAATTTCTTTATTCATTTAGAATTTAATTTTAATAGCCTTGTTATCTACAAAATATAATAATAAATAATCAAACACAAGTTAAACAAAAAATATGTTAGTTTTTTAAGAGGTAAGATACATTATGAAAATTAATTTTATCTGCAAACAAAAGAAAATATATCATAAAAAGTTGTTCCTAATACATTATTATTATGAATTGAACCATACATGTTTCACATAAATTACAAAAACTATATTGTTTATTTTTAAGATTGTGACTCTTCCAAATCTATTAGCCTATACTCTTCATTATCTCTTCAATCCTTTGATTTCCCTTATTGTTTTTTGTATTTAGAGTGAGAGTTTTCATAGAATAAGCTGTACATGGTAACTCAAAAGCCTTTGAACTTGCTTTATTTTGTACAATTTTTTGAAGTAGCTGTAATTGTTCTTCATACCTAAACATGTTTTGCTCCCACATAAACAAAACCTAATAAAATATAAATTTTAGCCGATAAATACGTTAATTATTTTAGCTGATATAATGTTATAGAAAAATAATAAAGTAAAATAACAAGAAAAAAAAATCAAACATTGAAATATTAGACTCAAAATTTGCAATAAAATTAAATATAGGTAATTTACATTAATTTAATATAAAAATATTATTGAATTAAATTATTCTAATAGAATTAATGTAATTGTATTTAAATATGATTGGTTGGGATGTATATTTTAAAGTGAAAGGTATAAGAAAAATAGGTATGACTTTATTTTTATTAATTGTAATAGTAAATTAAGGAATAATGAGTCATATATATCCCAACTATACAACTCCAACAAATGTTTTATGTCAAATAATTCAAAGTCTCTCTGATTGACTAAACTGATAAAAACAAAAACCTCACTGTTTATATGATTTGCCCAGAAAAGCTATAAATAACATGTCTTTGAATATAAATGACTTGACCCAACCCAATTGAAAGGTATACATAATGATGATAAAAACAATGTGAAAATTATTAGTTTATCATACAATGAAAAAAATAATATAAATATAAATTAAATATGATAAATTTAGATTTGAAGTGAATATATTATTTATCTATTATCACAATAAAAACTAAAAATAATTACAGTAAAATAAATACATGACCTAATATATTTATTTGTTTATTTTACATGATAATTTAACTATATTAAATTATAAAAAATGTAATAGAATACTATATTTTTTTATTTTAATTGAATTATAAATAAATTTATTATTATACAATTTTATCAACACATTTTCACATAATATATTTTTAAATTGCAATAACACAGTTTTTACTAAAACTTAAAGTAATGTGCGTATATAAATACTAGCTACATTGTAATTGTTAAGTTATAAAGTTGAGTTTCAATATAAACTAGTATTCAATAAGAAAATTCACATACACATAAGTATAAATAATAAAAACCATTTTTTTTTAATAATTTTACATTTTCAAGAAATTCATCCAAAGAAATAAAATTTATATAACGAGTTCAAATAATAATTAATTATTAATTGTATATATAATCAAGAATAGTTTCTAATAATACTTATTATTTTTCATATCCAATAGTCAAGTACTCCATGAGAATAAAGTGAGGGATTGCTGAAAATTTTTCCCTAATAAACCACCATTTTAAAATAGTTTGTGGTCTCTGAAGACCATTCCGATTCTGGTTAGGTCTAACTTAGGATGATCCCAATTTTCGTTTCCGCTTAAACAAGTTCCATCATCAATCGAGGTGGGCCAAAACGAAGGACTCGAATTGCAGAGAAAATGAGCAGCGCCATCTTCAAAGCTTCAACCACCAATAATCTCCATTCCTCTCTCAGGGCCGCACTCTTCCATTCAACCCCTCCCTTGCAACGTAAACGCCGCAATTTTTGGGAACCCGTTAGTTTCTCTCAATTCCTTATGCTTTAATTTGTCATTTCACTACTTTTCTTTTGATTCTACAATTATTCACTGCCTCTTTTGATAGTGGGCCTCACCGCGTGAATTTTCCGTGTTTCTTTCTGAATTTGTATTTTGGGAACTTTTTGTGACCCAACAATGTTATTTTTATCAAACTAATTAATGTGAGTTCAATGTCGTTTGGCTGTGTAGAAAGTGTTGTTGATATGTTTTGTTGGCCTGATAACTGTTTAATTGCAGAGAGGCAACAACCATAACTCCCGGAGGTTTAGACGGATGCAAGCAAAACACAGAGTAATGAACAGTATCAATGACTATGCAGAATCCCTGTTTCAGGTTCGCCATGTTTCTTCGCTGTTTCGTATGTGTGTATGTTTGGGCATGTGCAGTTTCTTGTATTTTTAGCTTGCTTCGTGTTCTGTTATAGTCTAATATAGTGTTGCTTAATAAGGTGTGGTTTGCTTTGCGATTGTTACAATCTTTTTATTTCTCCTTTATGCATTTGTATGCTTCACTGGTGTATTTGGAAGAAGTAGGATCGGTGACGAACAGCCTTGTATTTAGCATTTAGGACCTGTTACATCTGTCTAGACAGGTTAAAATCTTTGTGTTCTGTTTGAGCAAGATGGTTCTGGACAAAATGTATTGTGAATTTCTATGTCTAATCTGGTGACACATGTTAAATGAGCGTGTAAATTGAGGATATTTATGGGCTCGCATGGACTATTTGGGTGCATAAATATATGAGCTTGTGATCTCCAATCCTAAGTTAGGCAACAAGATATTGCAACTTCAAAATATACTGTGAGCTTGGGACCTGCAATTTAAGGATAACATATTGAAGGTTAACATCATCAATGGTCTCTTGCCAATACATCCAGCAATTATGAAAGCGCTGGTCATTCTTTCTTTCTGATGGACTAAGAAATCATGTAATTGATGACCGCTATCAGATTGAGAATTGAGGCATCAGACCCATCTATTAGGCTTATCTTATCCCACTCTCCTTCAAGAAACTTATTGTAAAATGCATCAATGTCACTGCCAAAGATTGACGTTATACCCATTCATGTTATTACTTGATTTTTTAGGATCCCGTGACTTGGGAGGTGCAACATTTGGAGAAGCCATGACATAGATTAGGTTGTCTGTATTTGATTGCTGATATTCAAGTGGGAAGCTTTCGTATATTTAGCACATACACGAACACACATCTAGTTAGAAGGCCTTTTTTATGTAAGAGTGACAGGAACAAATACTGGCCATTAGATTTTATCATGAATATTGAAGATCAGAACATAAAAATGTTGTTATTATGTGGCCACGCACCTTTGAATTACCTTTAATCTTGACTCTTCATGTACAGTTGTATGATCTATATTTATTCCTCTTTCTCTGATACGAAAATGACCCTCAATATACTCTGCCGCCTGGTATATGGTGTTCATGAGATTGGTAAGGATGGGTTCAGTTTTAATGTAAAATAGATTAATACATAAAATTCTTTGTTAATCACTTAACTAAGAAGCAAACAACACATTCTCTTCGGTGATTTGTTTGTGCTAAGATGTTTTGAAGCTTATGGTTGTTCTTTTTCTGCATGGTTTAGAGCTGGAAGCAAGGTATTGAGGAGGACGAGATGCCATCAAGTAAAGACACCTCACGGACTCGTAAAAATCAATATTTTGATTGGGGCTCTGGGAGGTACAGGAATGGCAGGCAAGGATCAAATCATCGGTACAGAAGTAAGGATGCTTGAAATACATGTGCTGTAACAAAATATATTACTTGTATCTTGTAGTACTACCTTGATTATTGGGTTGATTCTCTTTGATCACTTGAATTAGTATTTACTTTAAGCTGTCACGTCATCTTAAATTGTGCTGAGATTCAGATTTCAAGTACTGGTGGTTGTATCCCTAGGAGATCATCCTACTTAATATTGCTGGAAACTTCTTGTTTACTCATTTAATTGAGAGATTTAAACTTGTGGGGATCATGAATAGGATTTGATTTCAACTTGCATCATAAGCTTTATGAATCGGTGTAATTTCTTAGATTGTCTTTATTGTTTTCAGCCAAACATAGAAGCTTTTAGATACTTATAAAGTCTACTCTATTAATGTTCTTTCAGGAGATCTATTTTTTTGTGAAGATGATTTTGAGGTCGAAACCATTTTCCGTTCTGCCTTTGGTGGGAATAGATTCTTCTATTGGTCCTTCATCAATGAGGAAAATCCTCAGTGGAGGAGGTCTGAACGCTTTTCTAATTTTGGGAGATCATGGAATTGGAGACATCGAAGCGAAAATGATTATGATTCTTCATCTGAGTTAGATAGTTCTGGCTCAGATTTAACTCCGGATAGATTAGCCCTTGGATTGAGTGCTTCTGGTCCTCTGAAACTTGAAGATGTAAAAAATGCGTGAGTTCTTGCTTCTGTAACCTCGCCTTCATCAAAATGTTGGAAAGCCATAGTTCTATACTACGATATTCTTAATCTTTTTATATCATCAGGTACCGGGCCTGTGCTCTAAAATGGCATCCAGATCGTCATCAAGGTTCTTGCAAGGTGCTGCCATGCTCTAACCACCGATTATATTCCTCCTCCTTTTTTGTTCTATTCGATGTTCAGGAGTTTCTATCAATAGTTTGCACAGCTTCCTAATGCTTTTAATTTTTTATTCTGTACATTGATACTTGATAGGCTATAGCAGAAGAGAAGTTCAAGCTTTGCAGTGCAGCTTATCAATCTTTATGTGATAAGCTGGCCTTGGATTGAGGATCCTTCAGGCTTATGCTAATCCTTTTCTAGAATTCTCCAGCCAGATCAAACCAGATGATTGACCATGCTACATTATTTAACAGAGCAATCCTGTTTTTTCACTGTATTTTGTAGTTTTAAATAATTTTATTAGATGATCATGCAAATAACGTGTATGCTAATTTACAATTACAAATGTACCATTTTTTGATAGGTCAAATGTACCATTTACTTACCATCTATTGTCTCAGCTGATTATTTTAAGAATCTCCAGTTGTTCAAAATTACCATTTATTGTCTCAGCTGATAATATCCAGAATCTCCTGTCGGACTTGCATTTTGCAACATTTGAGTATAGGAGTACTTATAAACTAAATAAGTCTAAATGAAAATTGAAAAAAGAAAAATAAACAATCTAAAAGGAAAAGTATTATTAACGAGAGTGAGTGGTGTTTATATAAAACAGATTTAATTATTTTAAAATTATATAATATTTCTATTTTCAAGACAAGATAAAATACATTTTTTTAATTTCTTAATATTTATCACAAAGTTTCCCCAAAATCTCAAATAGGTAGTTGGAATTGGAAGAAAATGAAGTAAAATAAGAGAAAGAGAAGTGAGCGTGTGAATCTGCTGCCAGTTTTCATGCATAGAATGTATCAACTCATCCAACCATTTGTGTAGATAATGATTTATTTATTTATTTATAATATTTTTTTTTCGAAAATTAAAAACAGTGACACTCTATTTTTGAAGTAAGGAGAATTAGGTCTAATCGTTTGAAGAATTTGGATTAAGAAAACGGGGGAAGAGAGTGGTTTGTTCTGTTCGTTAAATTGGGTTATTTGAATTTGAAAAGCCAACAGTGAAAACTGAAAAGGGTTTGGTTGAGTATAATTGCGTGTGTTCCAATTCGAAACTGAAAAACAAAAATGACGGGGAAAGGAATCCAGATTCAGATATGTGGATTGGTAAATCAACGATGGATTCAGAAACCCCGCACATTCTCATCCTTCTCATTTTCCCCAATTCCACACCCTAACCCTTATTCCAAACTGCATCCCACCAAAACCATCGTTCGTAGGGTTCGATTCGCGCCATTTCACGCTTCCTCCACACCGCTTCCTTCTGCCGTGAGTTCTCTTCGCGCGTTTCTTATGTTAATTTTGAAACTGCATCATATTTATGATATATGTCTATTGTTGTTGATGAAGCAACGCTAGAATCTTACAATTGTGGATTTTAATGGTTTTGGGAATGTTGTTGATCGTGACACTGCAGGGAAATGTTCGAAACGTTAAGTTCTGTCAGTGGTGTGGTGGTTCTACGAAGCATGATATTCCTGAAGGGGAAGAAAAGCTGAGAGCTATATGTACGGTTTGTGGGAAGATTACGTATCAAAATCCAAAGATGGTATGTCTAAAGATATCTCTTTAGCTTTTGGTTTATTTGATTTAGTTCTTGTGAAATAATAAGGTGTATTTATGTATTTAACGCAGCCCGAATGATGTCGTGCATACGTTCAGTAGATTAGAATTGCCCTAGTGGGATAAGATTTTTGTTGTTGGTAAAGTAATGGTGGGTATTCTAGTATGTTTGAAGTAAATCGTTTTAAATGTGTATGAATTGATTTACAAAATCAGTGTTGCTTTTGATACTGTTTCTAAATGGAGTCTTAGCTGTGTGTGACTTGCAACATGACAGTAGTGCAGGTAGTGTATAAGTTATTTCTGTACCATGAAATTGGTTTTACTTATTCTTTTACTTGTCATATGCCGAATTATCTGGGCAGTTGATTTTGTGGTTTCTGTTCACCCTTAAATTTGGATTAGTACTCTATGGATTAAAAATGATTTTTTTTCTTTCTCTTTTGTAATATTTTTGTTTTTATGGAAAAATAGTTGTTTCTGTTCATTAAAGTTTTCTTGAGGACGTTGTTTGCGGCTTTAGTTGTAAGTAACTGGAGAACTGCACAGTTGTGTGTGGATAACCTAAAGTTCAATCTGAAAGATTTTATGGTTGGTTTAGGGTATAGAATACAGTGCACTGGAAATTGATGTTTCTTGTTAAATTAAATGTTCTGACTTTTCCTTGAGTTTTAAGATGCGTTATGAGTAGAGATTTGAGAGAAAGGAACTGTAATGTTGATTTTTTTCCCATATTATTCACTGATCTGAGCAAACAGGTTAGTTGTAACATCTTTAGGATCAAGGTATCTGCATATAACATGATTTTAAATGGTATGGTTATAACAAATAAGGGTTTGAATGAGTATCATATGTTTTTAGATATGTTCTCTGAAGGGAAGCACGGTTAATTTAAAATGGTAGCTGTACCAGTATTGGATATGTTTTCTTGTCTGAATCTTCAGAAACTCCTACCGCATTTTATAATTTTTCTTACCTCTTTTAATGTTTAGAATTCCACTATAATTAGATGGAATAATAATATTTCTTTATGTCTACAATGACTGGTGATAACTTTTAAAACACGAATTTTTTTCTGTTTTTTGATTTAAGATTTATGTTTTTATATTATTTTTATACTAATTTTGTATTGTTATTTTAAAAAGAAAATTATATCTCCTTGCTGTGCTTTTGAGATTCTCTAACCTTCCTTGCTGTGCAGTCGTTGTAGAACAAACCACCAATTTCGTCCTCCTTGAACTATTATCCTCTGTCCTAATTAGTCCGTAAACTACTAAAGCTATTTAAGTAGTCACCAAAGTATTAAATATCCATCACAGTAGTTCCTAAGCTGATGTATTTTAGTCAAGTTTAGGATCAATTTGAAGGATCTTCAAATATTTGGGGGATTACTTTGTGTCATTTCTAATAGTTTTAAAGACTATATATATATATATATATATTTACTTTAGTAATCACTCAGGAGAGAGGGTAAACTTCAACATTGAAATTGATGATTTATTTTGTTTGTCATAGTTCTTCTTTCACTCCATCAGTTGATACATGATTATTTACTTTCTTCTAATCATGACATGATTTTGGTTGGCAAAGTAGGTAGTTGGCTGCCTCGTTGAACATGATAACAAGGTGCTCCTTTGCAAGAGGAATATTCAACCATCTCATGGCCTTTGGTAGGAATGATTTTTCTGTTATACTGCCTATTTTTGTTGCTTCTGTCTATGTGCATGTTACCTTTCTGTTCCCAGAACTATTTTTAAAACAATGATGCTGTTGCTACTAATTTTTTTTTATATTATAAACACTGTATCTCGTTTTATCAATGGGCTATGTTAATTTCATATTTTGGTTCAACAAGGACACTTCCTGCTGGTTATTTGGAAATTGGAGAGTCGGCTGTTGATGGTGCCATAAGAGAAACAAGGGAGGAAGCAAATGCAGACGTAGAAGTAATTTCTCCATTTGCCCAACTGGATATTCCTTTGATTGGCCAAGTGAGAAATTTCTTATTATTCTATTTCTTTTTTGTTTATTTCCTTGACTAGTTAGAGAATTTTGATCATGATTATGGAATGTTTGAGGCAGATTTATTTGATTTTCTTGGCGAAGCTGAAGAAGTCGCATTTTTCACCTGGTCCAGAATCATCAGCATGCCAACTTTTTCCACTTGACGCTATACCTTTTAATTCTCTATCCTTTTCATCAATGGTGGTTACCTTAAATTTGGTATGATTTCAGAATCAGACGTTTCAACTTGCTGGCTTTAGGTTTTATTGTGTCACCTACCTATTGTATAACTTGTGTTATTTCTCATGGTCACAGTATGTTGAGGATATTAAGGCTGGAAAACTCAAATTCCATTATGGAACCATTAACAAAAGGTATTTTCTTCCCAGCTACATATTTTGTATGTGAAATTCATTGTACTTTTGGTTAGGACAGAAATCTGTTAACTGGGTTGATCACATTCATCTCATCTAGTTTCTTGGTTTGATTACTAGTTTAATGGCTGTTCACGTCCCTGGGATAAATGTTAGCAAAATGCATGATAGATAAGCTAAGGATCTTAACTATTGTTTATTGGTTAATAATTCAATAAATATTTTTTTTATTGGAATTTATGCTTAGAAAGAATGGAAATCATGATGAGAGTGCATTAGTAATACTTAACTTTTTTCTTTTATAAAAGTTCATACTGTTGAATTACTTGGCAGCCTTAGCATTTGCATAAAATGATTAGGACAAAAAAGGGTAACACTTCGTGAGTTTGCACCTTCAGTTACGTTTTGTGCAAACGAAAACTGATGAAAACAACTGTTGTTTCGTAATATTTTTGATAGTTGGCTTCTTACGTTTCATGCTGTATAATATTATTTTGATGCTTGTTGTTAGGGCGGGTACAAGTCCTTCTGATATTCGTGCCTATACACTGGATCATCATATGGAGTCATGAGTTATGATAAGGTGAGCCTCATATCTCATATCTGAGGGAGAAAAGAATAACGAACGGAATGAACTGGGTATCATCATCACATGCGTTTAATTTTCAATTTTCACCTCATAAAAGACACCCCAGCATTGCATCAAAATTATAAAGTAAGAGAACATTGATCCTTTTTATATATTTTTATTTTGAAGATATTAAATGCATTTATTTTTATATAAATTCTTTTTGTGTATTTAATTTAAGAGGATTATTAAGAGCAAGTTGTAGGAAGATACAACAGCACTGATTGCATCATCCTTATTTATTTTCCATACTGATTTGCTAACAATATCTATGAGCATGGTTTTCTTGACATTTCACCTGTTACACCAGTGTATATAAGAAGATTGTTAGTGAAAGGAAAAAAAACCTAATTTCTTCATTCTTGATTTCTAATAAAATTAGTATTTTTCTACAGTTCGATATCCATACAACATGTTTCGTCGATATCCATACCGTGGATATCCATACAACAGGTGTCGTCGATATCCATGAAACACATGTCGTCGATATCCATACGACAGGTGTTGTCGATATCCATGAAACACATGTCGTCGATATCCATACGACAGGTGTCGTCGATATCCATGAAACACATGTCGTCGATATCCATACGACAGGTGTTGTCGATATCCATTAATTAGGTGTTGTCAATATCCATTAATTAGGTGTTGTCCTTATCTATTGACTCGAGATCTATTGAAAAAGTTTTGTCCTGCACACATGACAAAATAGAATAAGAATATTTGTTTATTTTACATGCTAACTCACTAGTTACACACCAACTAAAACTAGAACAGAGATTTAAGAAAATAAAAACAGACAATATGAAATCTCATAAAACATGTAGGTCTTGAATTGACAGATAAATTTGTCAAATGATTTATACTTGCCTCCATATGTATACCAATTTACCAACTTTTGTATCATCTTAAATGCAGAAGGTAATGTTTCCATATCCTAACACACATAATTATAAATATACACAAGAAAGTATAGCATGTTTTCATTCCTCAATCTTTCCACAAGCAGAAAACACTACTCAGAACCAAAAAGAAAAAAAAGAAAAGAAAAGAAAATGAGCATAGAGAAGATGAAGCTAAAAAGAAAAGCATAAGAATAGTTGAACATCTTTTGACTATGAAACCAGTTCAACAGTCCTGACCTACAAAGTTCCATCTATGACCACGACCTTGTTAATTAACTTTCTTTATTTTTATTTTTTTTTTTTCTCTTTCTCTTCTTTCTGTATTTTCATGGACTTATTTATTTGTTCCTAGTCATAGATGATCTAACACGGCTATGCTTCAAATTTTCATTTTAAATAAGTGCATAAATTCACACAGTCATCTGTTTTGATCAATGGATATTGAGTCCTGCTACATGTATTGAAGGCTTCTTTTATATTGTCAATTATGCCATTGAGATGTTCATCTTCCTGTAATTTCTCTTTGACAAATTTATGTGGTTCATTTTATTGCTAGTCTTACGGGAAGAGGACAACCTAATATAGCTGTCTTACATGTTTAGGTCCTGTAATAAAAAATATTTATACATGGCTTTATACAATATTTTTACTCATTTTGGGTGACACTATCTTAGAAAGGGGTTTGCGGATCATCCAGGCTTGGAATGACATCATGTGTTTCTTACCTTATTTATTTTTATTTTTTTCCATACTTGTTGTCTCCAGTATTCATATAAATTGAACTTAGAATGTGGTTTGAAAACCTTTCATATATCTGTCATGTTAATTAAGATTAGTTATGGTTTCCATTTTCAATTTTTTTGGTTGATTCTCTCTCTCAATGTTATAACCTTGTATATAATAACAATTGCTTATTTGGTGGCTTATCATTCTTCTTTATCTAAAATTTTGGAGGCTCCAAAAGACTATTTGCAAAAGATTTAAAGTAAGCATTCAGTTAAAGAAATAAAGACTCGTTTCAGAAACCTGAATCCAAATTTCAAAGAAACATGCATATACTTTAATTTATGGAATGTCGTGTAGGGGCAAGAGTTTTTGTTTCAGCAATTAAGAACAGTTCAAATTTCTTGAACTTCTAATTTAATATTTTATTTATATAATATTTTCTCCTATTACATTTTGTATAAGAATATGTTTATGTTAAGTTACTATTGCTTGACGTTATGATACAGTTTGATTGAAGGATGCAACATAACATTGTTTATTTTTACATGAATATTTTGTGTTGATTTATATTTCTTCATTATTATTCTATTAATATTGAACCTGGTGAATATATCTGAAGTTATGGTTTATGGATGCATTGTGACAGTTTGCTTGAAAATTTTAACATTGTTTATACTTGGCTATTTAATGCCGATTTTGTATCATTAATGAATCTCTATTGAATATTTGACCCTGATGATTGAAATTTATTCCCAAGTTGGAACTAGACATTCTGCATAATACACATGAATCTACTTATAATGAGTCTAAGAAAAGCATCAGAAGGTTAGCGAAGTATTTTCTTTTAGTAGGCTAATAGATAAGAGAGCGTGAGAGTCAAGGGGGAAGGCCATACCTACAAGCACTGTTCGCTCGCTGACGGCTGTTCGCTGACTTTCCAAGAAAGGTTTAACCCTTAGCTCCCTTACTGAAAAGGGGCACAAGAATGAAGATCAAGAATGTAGATCAAAGAGGGGCACAAGAATGAAGATCAAGAATGAAAAGGGGCAAAGGATTTTTGGCAAACACGAATTTTTAATAAAAATCTGCAATCTGTAGTTTTCTTACTTGCTCTAGTAAAACTCATTCCCATCATATATTTATAGTATTTTATTTAATAGATTACATCTAAATATTTTTATAATTTTAAATACTAATGTGGTTAAAGGTAATATAGTCACTTTATTAAATATGAAAGATTTCTCTAATTATTTTTTTAAGACTATAACGTGTTTAATAAATAATTTTATTTTTAATATATGTAACTTATCTCTCTCAAATAAAACCTTAAATTATTCATAATAATAAATAAAAAATGTATAATTGTTTCTTTAAAATTATTTTTCAGCACTGCTAGAAGATAATGGTGATATGTAATTTAAAATATATTAATGAGTTAACATATACATAGTAATCTTTTAACTGAGTTAAATATGAGCATTCTTGATTTTATCAAAATAAGGTGTGTTATAGGTAATACTTTTTTTAAGTTATTTTAAATTTCATTTTATAATTTCATCAAATTTACTTATTCTAATTTATTTTATTTTATATATTCATAAAATAAAATTTAACAAATTATATAAGTCAAAAATTAAAATTAAAAAATTATATTATTAAAATAATAATATTATTTTATTAAAATTATATTATCAAATGACATTCACACAAAAATTATATTATTAAAATAACATTTGAATTTATACATTTATTACAAACTTTACAATATATTAAAAGAAGATGCATTTAAGTTTTGCAGTTAATATTTTAAAAAATTTATATTAATGACATAGAGAGCAAAATTAGAAAGATACTATATATATATCTGGAATCTAACGTGTTAAATAATCTATACTTTACACCATATTAAGTTCTTTGGATAGAAATTTACACAATATAAAGTTCTTTGGATAGAAATTTGGAAGATAGTGTGGTTTTGAAAACAGTGATTTTTTTCATACATTCAAGAGTTATCCATTAATTAATGAGATATTAATTTATTTAAATGAAAAATAGTTTTGATAATTGATAATAAATACTATAAACATAATATTCATATTCCATTTAAAAGTAATTTTTATGATTACTTTTTTGTAAACATCTTCTTTAGACTATTTATTTTAAATATATAAATAAAGTATAAAATGTACCATTTTTTTAATCTCTAGTAAAAGTATTTATATTTTTAATAAAATATTTTATTAAATTAAATAAATAATTTTGATATTTTTATTAAAAATATGCAGTCCAAATTTTTATGCTAATCTAAATAAGTATTAAAAATGTCTTTCTTTTGAGAAATCATAATTTAAACAAGTATAAAGGTAAAGCAGATTATTTTTGTAAGCATTAATTGCTTTTGATATATATTGATTTTTTATAAATTTATTTAAAAAATTCATAATAAATATACTTATATTTTATTATAAGCAACAACTATGTAAAGTTAATGGGACTGAAATGAAGTCATTTTCCTAGTCTGTAAATGGCAAAAGGTATTACTACTGGTAAACTGAAAGATCCATTAAAACATTATCTAAGATAGTACCATAAATGAACATTTACAAAAATTCCACTTTAAATTATAATTAACTAAGAATAACAAAGAAAACAAAATAGTATCTCATATTCTTTTATCCATAAAATTTGCTTGTATTTTAAGATCCTTTATTCTCTTTTTAACTAAAGAGTTAGTTAAAAATAGGAATACCTGAAACAGGGATACACCTGAACCTACAAAACTCGTAATAATGTAACATGATGCTATTTCAAATTTCTAAGAGGAAAAAAAAAACTCACTAAAATCAAAATAAAAAAAACTACTTAAAATAAATAAAAGATACAAAAAGTTGAAAGTGATTCATTAGTATTTATATATATGATGCTAATAAGTGTACTTATGTGACATAGAGAGAAATGCATTTGGACTTTCTTAACAATATGAACAAAACAGTAACCATCCTTTGGAGATTGATGTTCATGCCCCATAAGATTAGTTTCTTGTGTAAATAACTAAAGGGCTTAGTTTCTTTAGAAAATAAATACCCGAACCATTGTTGATGTCCTCTGATGTGAACTGTAAGTAACTAAAGTGGAAGATATAAAGACAAAAAATATAACACAATGTATTGAACTTTTCAAAAGGAAAAGATAAAGTTCAATAAAAAAGTATAAGTATTTTCCCCCAGCCAACCTCCATAATTGCTTTCTAAAAAATTTGCTCATTGCTTCTAGTTTCTATAAGGAGATGAATTGCCTATCACTTGACATTATCTCATCTCAAATCACAAACTCACGAGCTAAACTCACTTTATCATCTAATCTAGCTTTCATCAGTTAAATTCAAATGAAGCAAACACAAAGTGAAGTTGATTCAACCCTTTTTAATAGATAAATTTAAAATAACAAGCAAAATGACTATGTTAATTGGATAGTTGCGTACCACCAAAATGTTAAACATGTTAAACATACTTAGGAACTTAGGTGATGAAATCCTTCAACTTAGTTAAGGCATAGTTGTTTTAAGGAAAAATAAATATTTCACTTTTTAATCCCTTTATCTTATAAAATAATAAAAGAGTGTAGTGCCAACTTATTTTGTTTATCATATGTATTCCTATTTAGTTAATACATGTTTCTTTAATATAATCAGATTTCTTTGTATCATATATAATAAGAAATAATTAAGTGAGATTCACAAAATCTTTCCTCACATTAAGATATTGAACTTACTCAAGAAAGGAATAAATGTTTTGAAAGGTGCTTTGATGATATAGATATAAAAAGATGAGTAAATATAAAATTTGTAAACTTTTCATAATAGAATAGAGATTTTGTCATTGTTGACTTTTAATAGAGATCAATTACTCATAGAACAACCATGTTCTTCTTCTTATTGTGAAAGAAATTGAAATATATAGTCCTTTAAAGATTCTTTAAAAAGAAATTGGAATATGTATCGAAGGAGGAATAAGGAGCAATACATCAATGGTCAAGTTTTATTTTTCTTACAAAAAAAAGGCTAAAGTTAGGTTAGTCTTCATGCAAAATTTGCTTTTGTAAGTTTTGACTTACTTGGTTTTTAATTTTCTCTTTGCTTTCATTAATTACTTTCATTTGCATGATAAATCTAAATAAAGAAAAAATGAGGATCTTATCTCAAAGTTCTATGAAGAATCTATTATCATTAACAAATGTCATCTGACTAGGATAAAAAAATTGATTTAAATGGAATGATATGCTGATGTGGATGTGAAGGAAAAATATTGGTTTCATCCTCAAATCAATAAATTTTGAAGGCGTCATGCTTTAAGTTAAATTCAAACATTAATTGAATCATTAACAAAAATTAAGCAAAAGATCCATAAATAAATCCATAAATAGAGGAAATATACATGAAAAGAAGAATTAACTAACTAAAAATCAAATAGTAACTTTAATGCATATTCTCTCTATCTAGCTTTATCATCTTAACATAAAAATGACATATGAAAGACGATGATATTTTGATATTCTATTTTTTAATCATTATATTACTTTAACTTAACTTTGTTTTCTTTCTTGATGAATACAAATTTGCATTTAAATTTGTAAGGTATTGATGTTTTGGTGTAATTTTATTAATTTGATACATTTTGAAAGAGTTTATATTAAAATTTAATGTATTTTAATATCATAATAAATAATTCATTATCTGTTTAAATAAGTTAATTATTTGAACTTGCCATGCGTCCTCCATGTGCACGTGTGGAAAATATAGCGTAGCACCTAAATCCCAAATCTATTTATTTGGTGTGCGATGTTAGAGTCTCATACACTGAGCTGCATAAAAGCTAATATGAGAAAGAAAGAAGAAAGAAAATAATAGAATCAATCGATCGTTGAAAATTCAGAGGGAGGAAAGAAAGCACGAGAATCGATGAAGGAAATGACTTCAAACATTGGCGCTTCTTCCAAAGCCGGCTTGGAGAAGACCAAGGCCATTGTCCAAGAGAAGGTACCAAACATTTATTTTTCAATCATTCTATATATTAATACTCCTATCATATTATGAATAAACAAATATTCTTATTCTATTTTTATCACGTATATGCAAGACGAAATTTTAATTTCCTGAATTTCAAGAAATTAGTTTCTTCAATTTTAAGAAACTAATTTCTTCAATTGAGGTTTCTTCAATTTCAAGAAATTAAGAAGAAACTAATTTCTTAAAGAAAGTAGTTTCTTCAATTGAAGTTTCTTTAATTTCAAGAAACTAGTTTCTTTAACTTTCTTCAATTTTCAAGAAAGTTGTTTCTTCAATTTCAAGAAACTAGTTAGCATGCAAAATAAACAAATATTCTTATTCTATTTTGTCACGTGTATGCTGGACGAAACTTGTTCTATGGATATCGACAACACCTGGTTAATGGATATCGACGAAACTTGTTTAACGGATATCGACAAACATATCCACTAAACAAGTTTCATCGATATCCATTAACTAGGTGTTGTCGATATCCATAGAACAAGTTTCGTCCTGCATATATGTGACAAAATAGAATAAGAATATTTGTTTATTTTACATGCTAACTAGTTTCTTGAAAATTGAAGAAACAAGTTTCTTGAAAATTGAAGAAACTTAAAGAAACTAGTTTCTTGAAATTAAAGAAACTTCAATTGAAGAAACTAGTTTTTTGAAGAAATTAGTTTCTTCTTAATTTCTTGAAATTGAAGAAACTAGTTTCTGAAAATTGAAAAAACTAATTTCTTAAAATTGAAGAAGCTAAAGTTTCATCCTGCATACACGTGACAAAAATAGAATAAGAATATTTGTTTATTTTACATGCTAACTAGTTTATTAAAATCGAGGAAACTAGTTTCTTGATTATGTATCACTCCAATTTCCATAGGACAAGTTGCTTCGATTTTCATAAGATAAGTTTCTTCGATTTCTATAGAACAAGTTTTTTGGATTTCCATAAAACAAGTTTCTTCAATTTCTATAAAAGAAGTCTTCTTTCTAGTAATATGTGCAACCAGGTTTCATATAAAACTTTCATAATTCTTTAAGCAAAAGAAACATCAACCACACATGACAAAATAGAATAAAGATATCTGTTTATTTTACATGCTAACTCACTAGTTACATACCAACTAAAACTAAAATAGAGATTTAATAAAATAAAAACAGACAATATAAAATCTCATAAAACATATAGATCTTGAATTGAGAGATTAATTTGTCAAATGATTTATACTTGCCTCCACATGTATACCAATTTACCAATTTTTGTATCATCTTAAATGTAAAAGGAAATGTTTCCATATCCTAACACACATACTTATAAATATACACAAGAATTTGTAACAGTTGATTCGATTACTTCATGAAAGAGAGCTTGGTAATGGAATTAAAATTCCAAAACAAGAATAAAGATCTTACAGCGGAAACCAGTGTGTTCTTTTATAGAGGACTAGTTTCTGTTTTTTCATGCATTTCAGAACATTTTCTTTTTATAATTGATGAAATAAAATAAAATTTTTAGTTATTAAAGTAATATTAAATTGAATTTACACATTTATTACAAACTATAAAATTAAAAATTAACTATAAAATATATTAAAGATAGATGCATTTAAGTTGTGCAGTTAATATTAAGTTATTTATAAAAATTTATATTAATGATGTATAAAATTTATATTAATGATGTAGAAAGCAAAGTTTAAAGATTTTTCATACCATATTAAGTGTTTTATAAGACCATTAATATTGTGATTAGAATTGAAAACTAGTTTCGAAACAGGACAAAATAAAAACATAATTCAAGAAATAATAAAATTTAAACATATAGTTAAGTCGAAAAAACTATTTATTCAATATTTAAAAATAACTTAAAATAGTTCATGTAAAAAAAAATTAAATGGTAAAATATAAGTGTTTATCAAATGTTTGTACCTAATACATGTATAGTATAGTATTGAACAAATAAATAATATATTATAATAAATTAAATGATATTTATCCATTCTAAAATTTAATTATAGAATTAAAAATTTAATTATTTGATCATTATTTAAGAAAAATAATTTTATCCATTATAAATTTCTTTCATTCTTTTAGGATATAATGTTTTTTTGGTGTTATTTTAAAACTAATCTACATATATAATCGAAAAATAATTTTAATAATTATTAATGGATATTATAAATATTATATTTGTATTTCAGTTAAAATAATTTTTATGAAATTTTTTTCTTATTTTTCCAAAGTATTTTATTACCTTTAAACTGTTTTTTCAAATATATAATTAAAATTATGAAATATACAATAATTTTTTTTTTTTGCTGAAGATGTAACATAGGATTTTAGTAAAAATACTCATCCACAAATTATTATATGAAAAATGATTTTTTTTTTCATATCCTCAAAGTTATTAATAAACATTACAAATGAAATATTAATATATATGATTATAATTACAAACTAATTTTAATAAATCATACCGAGTATATAAACGTATTTTTTCTTATTTTCTCTAAACATTTTCTTATATAGACCATGATATATAACTAAATTTATAAAATATGCTATCAAAGGATTTTTTGGCAAACACGAATTTTTAATAAAAAACTGCACTATGTAGTTTTCTTACTTGCTCTAGTAAAACTCATTCCCATCATATATTTATAATATTTTATTTAATAGATTAAATCTAAATATTTTTGTAATTTTAAATATTAATGTGGTTAAAGGTAATATAGTCACTTATCAAATATGAGAGATTTCTCTATTTATTTTTTTAAGACTATAATGTGTTTAATAAATAATTTGTCTGGAATCTAACATGTTAAATAATATATTCTTTACACAATATTAAGTCCTTTGGATAAAAATTTGGAAGATAGTGCGGTTTAGAAAACAGTGATTTTTTTTTTCATACATTCAAAAGTTATCAATTAATTAATATGAGATATTAATTTATTTAAATGAAAAATAATTTTGATAATTGATAACGAATACTATAAACATAATATTTATATTCCATTTAAAAATAATTTTTATCATTACTTTTTTGTAAACATCTTCTTTAGACTATTTATTTTAAATATATAATTAAATATAAAATATACAATTTTTTTAATCTCTAGTAAAAATATTTATATTTTTGATAAAATATTTTATTAAATTAAATATAAATAATTTTGACACTTTTATTAAAAATATGTCTAAATTTTTATGCTAATTTAAATACTAAAAGTATTAAAAAAGTCTTTTCCTTTTGAGAAATCATAATTTAAAGAAATATAATGATATAGCATATTGTTTTTATAAGCATTAATTGCTTTTGATATATATTGATTTTGTTGTAAATTTATTTAAAAAAATCATAATAAATATACTTATATTTTGTTAAAAGCAACAACTATGTAAAGTTAATGGGACTCAAATGAAGTCCATATTATTAAAACATTATCTAAGAGAGGACCATAAATGAACATTGACACAAATTTCACTTTAAATTATAATTAACTAAGAATAAAAAATAGTATCCCTTATTTGGATTTTTTTTATTCCTATTCATGATGTCGATGTCCAGAAAATTTGCTTGTATTTTAAAATCCTTTATTTTGTTATTAACTAAAGAGTAGTCTTCTTAAAAACAGGGATACCGGAACCTACAAAACTCATGATAATCTAAAATTATGCTATTTTAAATTTCCAAGAGAAAAAAAAAACTCACTAAAATAAAAAAACTACTTAAAATAAATAAAAAATACAAAGAGTTGAAATGGATTCATTAGTATTTATATATGATGCTAATAAGTGTACTTATGTGACATATAGAGAAATGCACTTGGACTTTAGTAACAATAAGAACAAAACAGTAATCATCCTTTGGAGATTGATGGTCATGCCCATAAGATTAGTTTCTTGTGTAAATAACTAAAGGGCTTAGTTTCTTTAGAAAAAAAATACCTGAATCATTGTTGATGTCCAAAATGTCCTCTAATGTGAACTGTAATTAACTAAGGTGGAAGACATAAAAAACAAAAAATATAACACAATGTATTGGACTTTTCGAAAGGAAAAGATAAAGTTCAGTAAAAAATGACAAACTAAGTATTTTTCCCCAGCCAACTTCCAGAATTGCTTTCTAGAAAATTTGCTCATTGCTTTTAGTTTCTAATTGCCTATCACTTGACATTATCTCATCTCAAATCACAAACTCACAAGCTAAACTCACTTTATCATCTAATCTAGTTCTCATGAGTTAAATTCAAAAATAGCAAACATAAAGTGAAGTTGATTCAATCCTTTTTACTAGATAAATTTAAAATAACAAGCAAAATGACTATGTTAATTGGATAGTGCGTACCACCAAAATGTTAAACATGCTAGATGACTAGTGATTTATCCTATAATATTTGTCTATGACTCTAAACATAACACATTGACCAGAAGGCAAAAATGAAGTTGAAAAAAGAGGGTTTTAAAAATTAAACATACTTAGGAACTGAGGTGATGAAATCCTTCAACTTAGTTAAGGCATTGTTGCTTTAAGGAAAAATAAATATTTCACTTTTTAATCTCTTTATCTTATAAAATAATAAAAGAGTGAAGTACCAACTTATTTTGTCTGTCATATTTATTTTTATTTGGTTAATACATGTTTTTTTTTAATATAATCGGATTTCTGTGTATTATATATAATAAGAAATAATTAAGTGAAGATTCACAAATCTTTCTTTATATTAAGATATTGAACTTGCTCATAAAAGAAATAAATGTTTTTAAAGGTGCTTTGATAATGTAGATATAAGGAGACGAATGAATATAAAATTTATAAACTTTTAAAATAGAATAGAGATTTTGTCATTGTTGACTTTTAATAGAGATAAAATGAATGCAAAATAATAGTCAATTATTCATGAAACTCATGCACCAACACTTTAAAAAATAACACTTAAGTATTTAGACAACCATGTTCTTCTTCTTATTGTGAAAGAAATTGGAATATCTAGTCCTTTAAAGATTCTTTGAAAAAAATAAGATGATACTTCAGGATGTAAGATTTAGTATTTGTCCACAACAATCATTGTCTTCTCTCAAAAAACTCTTCAAAATATAGTAAAGAGGAAATTAAATTGTGACATATATAGATGAATTTTCATTAGATAAAATGCGAGTTTTGATATTACTGCTAGTTTATTTCTTGATAAACTTAATTTAGAATTTGTATTTTTCATCAACGATGATCAAACATGACAGTTAAACATAATAGTTTACATAATGTTTTTCTTTTGTTAAACTTTTCTTGAAACGGTTTTGGCTTCAAAACAAAACTTGAAATATAAAAAATTTCCAGTAACAATTCAATTAAAAATTCTATACAAAATCATACAGTTTATCCTAAAAATTTTCTAAAAAAGAAAATAAGACTATACTATCTATGTTGGAGAAAAAAGTAGTCTTATGTTCTCTCACCTTTTAGATGTCATCTTGGGACAACAAAGATTTATCATTGAAGATTTGAAACATTTGACACATGTAATTATTCAATCATCATAAAGGTAAAATACAAATCATGTTTAAATGTGTTACCTATGTTTGGGATACTTGCCCAAATAATGACTCTCATCCAATACATCATGTAGTATCGACATTCAATTGAGTCTGCTTGTCTATTATGCTAAAATGAGAAAGAAGTGAGAAAAATTAATTTCATATAACTACTTGGACATAAAATAATTATTGTATGTACTAAAATATGCCTAACTTGGTAACCTGTTTTGTTCCTTTCACTTAGAATGTTTGTGCTAACCGTAACTCTAATTAAATCAAAGACATATTTTAGCCTAAATATACTTATACTTGCAATGTAATAAAAAATGTAAAATTTATCCTTATAATAAGCTTTTCAAATCCACACAAATCAAAAGCTAAAATTCATGTGTATTTGCATTCGTTGGTCAATGAATTACAATAATTATGGAATGATGATGTAATAATGTATGATGTCTTAAAAGATATTTTTTTTTCACTAAGAATTGCATTAATAACTTTTTCTTTCTTAGATATTGTTTGGATATAGTACTATTGAATAGTTTGCATACCTAATATGTACGAAAAAGTGGAAAGCTTTCATATTAGTGGATATCTTCGTGTAATTATGTAATTATGAATGGTGCATATCTTCGTATTAGTGGATCAATCCCTTATTACTTACATTGAAAAATAAGGATAATATTATTTTAATGCTTTTTTTATCATTAGATATGATATTAGCCTTCTAATCTAGCAATTATAGGAGGAAAAAGTAGCAATACATCAATGGTCAAGTTTTATTTTTCATACGAAAAAAAGGCCAAAGTTGAGTTAGTCTTCATGCAAAATTTGCTTTTGTAAGTTTTAAATTATTTACTTGGTTTTTAATCAAGTTGTCACTCTCTTTGCTTTCATTAATTACTTTCATTTGCATGATAAATCTAAACAAAGAAAAAATAAGGATCTTATCTTAAAGTTCTATGAAGATACTACTATCATTGAACATATGTCATCTGACTAGGATATAAAAACTGATTTACTTAGAAAAGATGGAATGATATTTTGATTTGGATGTGAAGGAAAAATATTGGTTTCATCCTCAAATCAATAATGGAATTTTGAAGACATGCTTTAAGAAGTTAAATTCAAACATTAATTGAATCATTAACAGAAATGAAGCAAGAGATCTATAAATAAAGGAAATATACCTAAAATGAAGAATTGACAAACTAAAAATCAAATAATAACTTTAATGCATATTCTTTTTATCCAACTTTATTATCTCAACATGACATATGAAAGACGATGATATTTTGATATTGTATTTTTTAATCATTATATTACTTTGACTTAACTTTGTTTTGTTTGGTGATAAATAAAATTTTGCATTTAAATTTGTAAGGTATTGAAGTTTTGGTATAATTTTATTAATTTGATACATTTTGAAAGAGTTTATATTAAAGTTTAATATATTAATTTTTTTTCTACATATCAAGTTCGATATCTGAAGAACTAGTTTCTTTGATATCTGAATAACTAGTTCTATGAATATCGATGAAACTCATTCTATAGATATAGTTATTAATTCGATATATTTTGAAAGAGTTTATATTAAACTAGTTCACGATATTCCAAACTAATGGAAATGAAATGTTATGCCGTTAAAAAATAAATTATTGATATTTTTACTGAGATAATGAAAAATCAAGTTTCTGAGTCTTGTAATTTGAGACATTCTATGTTTCTCTTCCTTACTTATTATATTTATTATTTTGTATAACGTATATAAAGATTATACGTTATAGTTATTAAAGTACTACTAAATGAACATAATACATATAAAATCTTATCTCTTTTGGTTCTTTTAACAAATTCCACTACCTGGAGGTGATTAAAAGTTATTAGTGTTAACATCGTCAACTTATCACTAATAAATGTATTTCAATTTCTTACACTACCAATCATTATATATTAATATATCATTAAGATTGAGTTCCATTTCCCAATTTTCAAAAAATGAAATTTGATTTTAGTAATTGACACACAACCAAACACATTATAAAGATATATAATTTTTGACAAATTAAAAACCAAAAACAGTTAAAATAAATTGAACGTTGACCGCATCTCAATTTTTTTTTTTTATAAAAAATAAGAATACGTTTATATCAAAATTTATAGTGTGTATAGTAAATACAAATCCCAATTATCTAAAAAAATTTAAATTTCAATTGATAAATAAATTTTAAAAATTTGATTAAATTTTAAATTATTTATAAATTTGAATATTTTTAATTTTGTTTTATTAACTTTAAAATATTTATATTAATAATTGAGATAACATGACCATTTGATTTTATTAAAATATTTATATTTATATCATCTGATTCAGAGTAAAAATTTCATTAAAAAATCTAAATATTTTAAATATTAATAAAATGAAACTTTTAATAAACGTTAATTAAAAATACTTAAATTTAGAATGAATTTAATAAAAATTTAATTAAAAATACTTAAATATATAAATAATTTAAAGTTTTATTAAATTATTTTTTTATTTCTGATGTGTAATAACTATTGAAATAAAATCAAATTGTAAATAGTCATTTTAAAGATATAGAAATTGTGTAAGTTTTCTAATAAAAATTCAATTAAAATTTACTAGAAAATTAAAATTTAATTAAGTCATTATTTAATACCAAGAAAAATATTTTACTACTCCAATAGTTCTATCTGATTTTAGTTTGTCATACTGCAAGTTAGATGAGTTATTGAACTGTTTGTAATTATGAAGTGACTAGGAATTACACATGTGGTAGTTTACTAATTTTTTTTCTAATATTAATAAAAAGAAAATAGCCAGTTTACCTTGACTTCAATCGCGGCACTCCCTGAAACAGGGGAAGTTTCAATTTCAGTGACAGAACAAAATCGTTTTTTCCTTCGCAGCTATATGCCAATCCTTCTTCAAACCTAAACATCAAACCCCAACCGAATCCATTGTTTCTTTTTATCCTCCGTCGATCTTTTCCGGTTTCCTAGATGGAGGAAGCCAGAGAGTCTCTCACTTCCATCAACGGCGATTTCGGCTTCGGCGGTGCCACCGATCGCCGATTCGCCTTTTCGCGCCAATCTTCCTTCCAACAACCTCACACGCCGATAGACATTCCCGCGCACGGCCTACAACACCACCACTACTGGTCCGCGCGTGACGATAAGCCTTCCGCCTCGCTCCGCAAATCGTCCTTCTCCTCCTTCGTTTTCTCCGTCTTCCGCAACGTTAGGTCTGGCCACAGGTATATGAAGAGGCTCTTCCTGATGATCTCGCTCAATGTCGCGTACTCCACCGCCGAATTGCTCATTGGCCTCTTCACAGGCCGCGTAGGTCAGATTCAATCCACGTTGAATTTTCATTAAATTTTCACATTCAAATCCTCGTTACTCTTTATTACATATATGCGTGATTTCACGAGTCTGTGTACGTGATGCATGGAAATTAATTTTACTTTTCTAAACCGTTATCTGATTATGGCGTAACGATTATTGTAAACCGATTTTGAAATCGAATCTCTGCTGTTGTTTTGATCTATGCCTTTGCCGTTTCAGGTTTGGTGTCTGATGCGGTTCACTTGACTTTTGGATGTGGTCTTCTTACATTTTCGTTGTTTGTTATGGCTGCGTCTAGGAAGAAAGCCGATCGAGAGTATACTTATGGGTAAGATTTGTTCATTTATTGTCATGTAATTGTCAACTCTGCTCCTTTAGTTGTTTCTACTTAATGTGACGCAGTTTATTGTATAACTGAATTTTGATGCCTAAAGTAGGTAGCACTGTAGGACGGTAGTTGCTTGGACAGTTCTTCTGGAAATACCCTATAAAGCTTTTGTTACTATTAGAATAATAATTGTAATTACTAGTTGTGGAAATTTTCATGTATAGTTATGCAATTTATGAAATTGCAGAATTCGTAAGGTATGCATGAGTGAATTTCTATGGCAAAATTGTACATTGACTACATTCCATACAAAACATGATTGTTTTTTCCCATATGCCAAAGGGAACTTGTTAGCTATGTAGCAGCATACTAACATGGACACTGGACATGGCACAAGTACTTTGACACATGTAATCTCCAAAATATTGGATAGATTTGGACACGAATCTATATATTAGATCATTTTGAATTGTATGATAGGAGATCATCATCATTGAAAAAGACACTTTAGTTGAAACTCATTTAAAGACAAATTAACAACTTTAAAAAATTTCACATTATATGAGGATACAATAGTTGATTAAATAAACACATTCCCGATAATACATATATAATCTAAATATTCCTAATTATATATATGATTTGTTCCTTATTTCTATAATCATAATGGAAACTTATACAATAAGTTTGAGATTTTAGATAATTGCTGTATTTGTCTTTTATTTAAAAAAAAATTGTATTAGAATCATATTAGAATTGTTAGAAACCGAAAAAGATATTTTTTGAATTAAACACTTCACTAATACATGTTGTACGTTTATCGGTGTCCAATACATATCTTACATTGGGACACACCATTTAAGAGGCATCTCTGAGCTTCATAGGTTGCTAGTTCTTTACTACCCTTAGTTTTGTGGACTGAAGAGTCTACCTTTGGCTCATATGTTTCTTTTTTAACTTTTATTCTCCTGAGTTCTTATACTAAGAGTTGGTTCTCAATTCCCATGTATGACTAAGGGATGGAGTTACGAACTTTTCTGAAACAGAAAAAGGATAAATTTATTGAATGAGGATGTAGCTAAACTGACAACTATAGGAAGTTTTTCTGTGACTTAGTTGCTTCACTATTGTTATACTAGTACTTAGCTTAAACCTAACACATATTCTTGTGTCCATAGGTATCTTCATGCATTTCATTTACTGAAAGATAACTTTTTTCCATTCGTCTGTCATTGTAAATATTTTGTATTCAAGATTCAAGAATATGAATGTGTCCAACAATTACTTAATGCTAGACTGTAAAGCAAGTACATGACTCTTTAGTGATGTGTCCCTGTGTTGGACACATGTTTGACACCGAAATGTGTAGGACATGTGTTCGATACTAACACACGTATGACACGACATTGACACGCATACGACAAGATATTGTTGACATGTGTTAGACCCTCCATTGAAGAAGAGTCGAATTTTAAAAATGTATTAGAGTCGAATTATAAAAATGTATTTTTTCCTTCTCCAACATGGTCTGACATGACTTTGGCACAACATTAAAGAGAGTAAACATGTTATTTTTTTAGAAGTTGGAAAGTCAAAAACTTACTGTGAGTGTAGATCTTATATTATTAGTGATATTTTTTTTTTCATTCTCCTATTATATCATTAGAGGATATCAAATCTCCTTTATTTATTGTATTGATTTCTTTTTCCTAATATAAATAAAATATGTGTGCTGTCTCAAACACATGATTTCTGCCCAATGTCTCTCACTTTCCTTTGGTGTAGCGATTTCTATTTCCCCTTTATACAAACAAACTGTCTATTTTGCATTTACGTTTTCTCTTTACTGCAACTTTTGAGTTTCCCCTTCTCTATGTAAAAATAATCCTTCCGTGCATTTTCAGCTTGATGTTGTCGCCAATCCTCTTCTCTGATCAGCGCTTGCATAAATCTTGATGGTCAATTTAAATAATTATAATGATGTTCAATATATATATATATATATATATGTATGTATGTATATGTATATGTATATCCATGTTGCAGTGTCCGAGTTGTGTGTATGTGTCTGTGCTTCATAGATGCTAGATGCAAACATGAACATTGTACCTTGTGTGTGCACATGCACATGTGTAATACTGTAGGTACTTTTTGAACTACTATTTACTTTTTTATTAAGCATTTCAACCCTGTATAGTTTTCTTAACTAATATGATTTTATTTCAGGTATAAAAGGCTAGAAGTCTTGTCTGCATTTACAAATGCCGTAAGTATTCCTTATTTCCTTTACCGCAGCTTTTGTTACTGTCTATCATGATGAATTGGTTGGCTGATGTTGTTACTAAAATGATGCTTCTATAATAAAACTAATAACCATTGAAAAATAAGTCGTGGAGATTATGGTGCTGATCTCTAACCAGGTTTGGTTCCTTTGTGTGGTTTTTGACAAGGTAACATGTAATTATTATCCTAAATGTAAATATCCACAGAACAAATTTTTGATATTAGTATAGAAGTTGCTATTTTTCTTAAATCTTGTAAAATGCTGGATGATATTGCATTATCAATGGTAAAATAAATTTTTAGATTGGCATGTTTAACTGAATTGAGTTACTGAAAGCTATCTTTTGACTAAGGATGTGTTTGGATCAAATTCTCCATCAACACTTCAAAAAAAAAATTAGAAGAGAAAAATGAAATAAACTAAGCTAAAACTAGCTTATGCATAAGCTAATTTTTTGAAACTTTCTCATGTTAACTTATTTAAAAAGCTCATTTAATTTGTGTATAAGTTAATTTTACTTATGGAAAAATTTATTTCATTTTCTTGTTATTTTCTTCTCTTATAAGTGCTTAGAGAAAAGTTTATTCAAACAGACGCCAAGCGAATGCATAGAGTGGATAATACATGATATTCTGGTTTGAATTTTACTGTGTTGAGTTGAGTCTTTGAATGATCACTTGTATAAGGGGCTAAAAGAAATTTGTGTGACTGTTTTAAATTACCTGTTGCAAACATATTTCATTCTTTCTCTTCTATTCAGTACATTTACCTCGCATGAGCTAACATATTGAATTTTCCTCTTCTGCTGCTTGTGTAGACAGCTGTTTCTTTTGTTTATGTCATTCTCCCTAGCAGTTGAGGCACTTCATGCCTTCATACAAGATGAATCAGAGCACAAGTAAGTTTGTACACACAATAACTGTTGCCTGTCTGTGTTTTATTAATTACAATAAAGTATTGTACATATCCAGCAGCAGAAAGATTGACCAAATGGTTTTCAAAATAAGAATTGAAATTTTTGTTGTTGAGCTGAGTTCCATTTGATGCTTGTAGAGGATTGCTATTGGTGTCATAATTGATATGTTCTATCCATATTGTGATGAAGGAAACCACTAGGCACAGGATTTAAGAGAGCAAAATCAGGGTTTGTTCAGAAAACCAAGGTTATAATATAGGGCATTGATCTATGTGATATGCGGCGACATGGCTAGCTTGTGCACATTATGAGGGCTAAAGAGTTTATCTGTGGATTTGATGGGTCTGTAAACAGTATCTGTCCGGTGATATTATATTAGGATTTAGGATTTGTTGGAATAGTTGAGAAGTTGACCAGGTGGAAGTTCTATGCTTCCTTCGAAAGGGATCAAATATTTGTTATTCAAAAAATTATAAAACTAATGATAGATGATGAAATAATATAAGGAGCAACTTAGGTACTTAACCTAGACTGATAGGCATTCAGTAATCAGTAATAAAAAGGGCATGTTAAGGGGTTTAAATAGGAAGTTAGAGGGCGAGAAATAGCCAGATGTTCTAGAATATGACTGTGGTTAATTGTATCTTCATGGCACCTTGTCTGGAGTTCTGAATAATATTCTTGGTGTATCTCTACCCTACTCTTGCATTAATATTTGTTTCTCTTTGTTCCCTAATACCAGTTGAGTCTATCATAGACATGAAGGTTTCTTTTCATTGTACCAAAGATAAAGAGATGAATTGCTGGCGTATCACGTCACGTATGCTGAACTAGTCAAACTTTATCAAAATAATACGATAAAATAAATATCCCTGTTCTAATAAACATAAAGAGAACTTAAATAACAACAATGACTTTCAGAAATATCCACAAAAACTAATGCCCATAAAAGACAACCAAATTAATACGTTTCTTAAGGATGCTTATTTTAAATGGCTGAAAATTACAATTGACTTTGAGACATCGATCTTCCAAATTATGTATTCTAGATTTTGCTGCTGCCTTCATCACATTTATATATTGTGCCCCTTTTAGCATGGGAAGGGATTGTTTGCTAAGTTGTGACCTTTTTCATTCTAAAAGCTTTGTTTATCACATTTTTTTTTTATTTGTTTTCCTTCTAATTTTTATTTATGCTGACTATGTTCTTCTTGTAGGCATTACTTGATTGTTTCCGCAGTGACCAATTTATTTGTGAATCTCGTTGGTGTATGGTTCTTCAGAAACTATGCTCGGATTAATCTTGGTTAGTGTTTATTAGATGTTCTTAAATTCACTTGATTTAACCTTTTCCCTCTTTTGAGCCTTGATCTGTAATAATCATGAAATGTTTCTTCTGGAAAATGTCTTGCAGCTTACAGAAATGCAGAAGATATGAATCACCACTCTGTTTTCCTGCATGTTCTTGCAGATTCCATTCGCAGGTAGATATTCTTTGATTTACGTATTGTTGTTCGGCATGTGTATGATAGTAACACCCTATCGATGCTAATGCATTTCCTTTCCTACGTACAAATTATTATCGAGCTTACATACTTCAATGGTTTCTCAGTGCAGGTCTGATATTGGCATCCTGGTTATTGTCCATCAGGTAAATATAATTTCATTTTCTGTCTAATAATCTAGATTTATATAAAGAAAACATGAAAAAACAATTGACAGTTTCCTAACATTATTTCTTTAGATATTGTAATTTGACTTATTTCTGTTTCCTTCATTATAGGGTTCAGAATGCAGAAGTCTTGTGTATGGGACTTGTTTCTGTTGCAGTTTTTATGCTTGTTCTGCCTCTCTTTAGGGCAACTGGTGGTATCTTGCTCCAAATGGCACCTCCTAGCATCCCAACTACTGCTTTGAACAAATGCTTGAGACAGGTTGTTACTTTTTCTTGAGCAAAATGTGTTTTGCTCCCCCTGTTAAATGATATTTAAGTTGCAATTTATTTTTTAGGAACTGGTGTTTTTAACTTTCTATCACAGATCCAATCTTGGGGCTGTGGTGATAGATACACTTTGCTCGCTTTAGTGTGTAATTTAAGTTTTGCATTTTTAATTTGTCACCTGTTGATACATCAGTATGTCACTTCTACATATTTGTATATTCCGTTCAGATTTCTGCTCGGGAAGATGTACTGGAAGTCTCCCAGGTTCGTTTCTGGGAATTAGTGCCAGGTCATGTGGTTGGTTCGCTGATAGTACAGGTAATTTATTATTTGTTCTCCTATCCTTTGTCAATACTGTTATTAACTAGTGGTAGCCAAAAGCTGAAACTTGATTAGTTTTTTATTATTAGGATTTAATAAATAATATGTCTGGATTTACATCCCTCTAACGCGTAGTCTTGTTCAAGCCGGTACCCAAGTGAACCGTTGATCTGTTCAGAGAGAGACCTGAATTTTATTTAAAAAAATTGGTTATGTTAGTGTGGCATGTTTTCTTTTCTTTTTATTAAGTTGATTTAAAGGAAATGTTGACTATTTAGTGGGTCATGCTGACAGGTAAAGCAAGGGACAAACGATCGGCCAATACTAGAATTTGTGCATGGTCTATACCATGATTTGGGTGTACAGGACCTTACGGTGCAGACTGATGATGTGTGAGAATCCTTTCAATTTTATGCTAATAGTTATTACTAAGGATTGTGTACACATTATTGTCATTGTTTATCACAGATGCAAATGACTTTCTCATTTAAAGCGATTATTGATTTTTAACCGCCATGTTTTTTTCCTGTCAAAGTTAACGAGATTAGTTATATGTAATATATATGCTCCTTTAAACTATAGGTTATCTGACGTAAAAAATGGATATATATATATATATATATATATATATATATGAAAATGTATGAAAATTTCGTGGATGTTTGGACAATTTTGGGAAATGTTTCAAACGTATGAAAATCTTTATATATGTACCCTTTATTTGAAGTGCGTGCCACCTATTTTATTTGGAACGTATTTTAGTTTCCTAACTTTCTTTACTTGCTTTTATTTCTATATGAACATATCCTAACCTCAATTTTTTTTTGGAAATTGTTTTTTTTTTATTTTATTTTTGTTGAACTTTGCTTAACCAAACTCATTTCTCACCCTTCGTTGGTAAATAAAATTTCGTAGAAGGTAAGCTAGGGTGGTTTTTTTTTTTTTTTTTTTTTTTT